>Ga0126335_1003028_pt1 | contig 10310 bp, 6 predicted proteins | sample OlaspJWI45metaG_FD_108409 | JGI IMG/M metagenome (GOLD analysis project Ga0126335, IMG submission 108409) | Marine gutless worms symbiont microbial communities from Oahu, Hawaii - Olavius sp. 1 OAHU.JWI-45 metaG | ecosystem: Host-associated > Annelida > Digestive system > Unclassified | place... | reverse complement strand
TGTATAGCGTAATTATATCGTTCATAGCTCGCTGCTGTAGGGGAGTGGCTTTGCCACGCCCACTAAGCCACTAGGCTTAGTGGGCGTGGCCACTAAGCCCACTTGCTACTAAGCCCAGTAGCCTACTAAGTTGAGCACTATAGGCCTATTGCTCACAGTAGTTTCATTGTTTTACCTACTTTAGCTGGCAATGCTGAACTCGCGTATCTTATACCAGAAGTCCGGCAGAAAAAGAACGTTCTTACAGTTTGGGCACGACGTAATTGCAGAGTTTTTGTTTTCTGGCGAAGAACCTCATGTTGACAATGTGGAGTCAGTTGTGCGACTTACGGAGAGACATTTCCCATCAGTTCTCCAACCAACACCGTCATGGACCAAACCTCAAGCCAGATGTAGAGTCTGCAGCAAGAAGGGTCAACGTCGTGACGTGAAGACATTCTGTGCGGACTGTCCCACTAAGCCAGGCCCGTGTGCATCACCGTGTTTTGGACTGTGGCATACCAAGGACAAATATTGGGAGTAATAAATGTGGGGTGACACTAACCGTTGTTGTTCCTTACGGTACCTACTCACTTATGCACTCAAATTTACACACTTACCCAATTACTGGTAAATTTGAAAAAATGCTGTAGCCTAATATTGTCTGCCGCGTGTTTTGAACACTGGAATTGATTTGTAATATGCTTTTCCTTGATACAATATATATGTATATGTATATGCATATGCACATGCACATATATTACTGCTATTATAGTCAAAATTGGCTGTGGCACAGGGCATTTCTGGGAGCTGGCGGTTAAAGGGTTAAACACTAACCCTGTAATGGGCCTTCAGTCAAGACCCAGATGGTGCGTTATAAATAATAGCTCCTATTGCTATAATCTAAGCTAAAACAACTTCCACTACTGTTGTGCAATAATGATTCAGCCTTGCGCCACAGCGCTAGCTGCAAAGCAAAAGACTGTTTGTTTTGCTGCTGTATCGTTATATATTTTTTATTTATTTCTCCGCACTCACTGGACAAATTTCGGAACTCACTGCGCTTTTTGTTTTCCATTCAAACACCTGACAGATCTGCCCCCAAAATTTCACAAGAACCGCAAAATTTGGAGCCATTTTTATCGACCTCATACCCGACTGGACAGCCACCATTCAAAATGGTGTAATTTTTCGAGACCACAACATGATCTTGTTCTGCGTAGATGATTGGGCTATCATATCCTGAAACTTAGTGAAGATTTGTCCCCCATCTCCGAAATCTGTCCGGGTGTTTGTGCCCCAAAAATATGCAAAATCAGAAAATGGGCCATTCAGAAGTTAATAACTCTAAAACGGCTAAAGAAAAACCCGTAATATCTGTGAGTGGAAAGTAGCCGAAAGACTTTAGTTTCTGCACGTCAAATTTCCATTTGAGGTTTTCTCCAAAATAACGAGTTCAATAAAGGAACCCCCACATCACGACAGCAAAAATCTGCATAAGAATCCACTAAATCTGGTAAACAGTAAAAGATGTGCATACGTTTTTGACAACGACTTGTAGAAAATCGCATCGCCTTTCGGTTGGTGCTAAAATCAGTGACCTCGAATCACCTTGAAAGATCTGGAATGGAATTATCGCTGTTTTGCAAACAGAAATGGGGCATTTCCGATGCCCATTACTCTGAAACGGCTAAAGATTGAGTCGTACTGTCTGCTGGTGTAAGTAGCATAAAGTCTTTGCTTTCTTCATGCATAATTTTGCAATTGTCCATATAGGGGTTTATCCATAATGGCGCATTTATCAGAGGTACCCCCCTATCCCGACAGCGAAAATCTGCATAGCACTCTGTAATATTTTCCAAATGGTGGGAGATAGATGTAAGGTTGTACTACTAGCTAATAGGACGTAACTTCGGCTTTCTACTATCATCAAAATCAGTGACTCTGAATAACCTTGAAAGATCTAAAACAGGGTTATGTCTGATTCGCCGTTTTCATGATTTTCTTAGAAAATGACAGATTTCGGAGCTAACTACGCCAAACAGGCTTAATATATACGATTATTTTCTATGCAGAAATGTAGGGCAATGATTCTAGTTTCTGATGGTGTATAACTTATGGCGATGTTCACCGAACTCACCGGGAACTAACACATTTTCCAGAGTTAACCATGTGAGGAGAAATGCAATTATTGGACTGCTGCGAGTGACACACCCACTGAAGCCACGTGTTCATGTTGTACACAGTAGCTGCCTGCGTTTCCAGAAAAACTCCATCTGTCACTGTCGACATAAACCCAGAAAAAGCTAGATTAACAACATCAATTCAAAACCACTGTTATCTTCACCAAACTTGGTGCACGTGTCGATAGCGAGTGCCTGCAATGTACAAAATACAGTTTTTTCAAAAATGAAAGATGGCAGACGGCTGCTAACTCAAAGTTGTTAAGTCACAGTAGCTGAGCCACGGACAGTCTGACTCTGCTTAAATTTTGCACGGTGACACGTATAAAGGTCCCGGAAGACTGGCAAGTGTAAAAATTGGAACCGGAAATTAAATTCAGCCACTAGGGGGCACTCTATTGAATTTCAGTTTAGGGCTACATCTCCGACAGCGCTCAAAATATTTACACAAAATTTGGTAGCTACGTAGCAAATATGGTTTTGCAGCAACAGGTGAGCGAGTTCAAGAGAGTTCGAGAGAAAGTGAGGATGTCAAGCGAGTGCAAGCCAACAGGCGGGCGATTGTGAGCAAGTTCTAGCGAGTTCGAGTGCAGTGTGAGGCTGCATGTGGCAATACAACTGTAATTGCCACATTTTCTAGTTTTATTTATTCTTTAGAACACATGCATTTCAAGCTGCCCTTGCCATGCATGCAACTTCAACAAGATGGTGTGACTGAACTTGACAACCAACTGGCTTCTTTCAGTGCCTTGACACTGCTGGTTGGGTCATCCGACCTGTAAAAACCATCCTCCAAGGCCTATAATGTGTCCAGTTGGATGCTAGGCCTTTACTCACTCACAAGAGCAAAGTCAAATTACAAATGAAATTTACTAATAAAAAACTCGAGAGGTTTACCATAGGTCGTTCGACATTCACAGTCTCGTCCAGGTCGTGATACATCAAACACACGAATCATCTTTGTGAAACCTGCATAGAGTCGTTGTCCGTCGGCACTGAACATTACACTATGGGCACTAGACAGTTCATCCTGTACAATGGACAAATTTCATGAATTGCTACAATATCGGCAAATGCCGAAACCTTGTCATCAGGTCAAAAAATGTTCAACTACCTCCGTAACTTGCAATGCTACACAAATAAACATTTACTTTACTGTAACATCTCTAATTTGTTCACCACTTCAACTAACAAGTTTGCTTGCAGCAATTTCACAGTAGCATCTATCTAATCAGTAAACTTCGTCATAATAATAATCAACCTCCAAAGTAAACAATTCTGGGCTGCATCTCTCACCTCATGCAGCCATACACGCAATTAAACAACAAACAACAAAGTATTCGATGTCCATTAACTCTTAATCTGCATATGCAACAATGCCACAAGAAAGCTTCAAACCATGTCATCGTAAGCACGGTAGGTGCAGCGGAGAAGACCGCTGATGGAGTCCCACAACTGAATAGGATTGTCACGACTTGTGCTCACCATACAACATGTCTCTGGGTACGCAGAAGTCATGTGTGGGTACCAGCAGAAGTCATAGATCAATTCGTGACCATGGACACGTACTGATGATGACTTTGTTCGGAACAAACAAATACAGAATATCATCACATGGGATGCATGCAACTAAACACTAGTTAACTAAGGTGAAACAAAAGGCCAAAAACATTTAATGAAGACTGCACTGAATCTCCCAAATCAAATGTTACCGAGGTACCCAAGATTCTCCACCCTAAACAGAACCTCGATCTGTTCAGCCGTTATTGTACAGCACAGCTGCATAGCAGACAGACTGATACACGATACAGTGGGATCAACAGGCACATAAAGTACATCGATATAAAGTAACTTGGAGCACAAACACAGAAATGTATGCATTTTCCAGGTTTAATTGAGTTTGCAAAGTCTATAAGAACATCTAAGAATACTGCAGGTCTAAGCAGAATTTTTAGACAGATTAAATGCTATTTCTAACACTCACATAACAGTGAGAAACTCAAAGCATTAGACAGAATACAAATTAACCAAAAAAGTTACAACAGACAATGACGTATACCTATAATACAATCAACGCAAGGCACGAAATAAACAGCAACTTGACTTCTAATGGAAAAACTATGTTTTACTCTTTTCATTATTAACAAAAACAACTCTCAAACACAGTGATAAGACAAATTATAAAAATGCAGACTAACGATGGCAGATAACAGAGTAGAATGTTTGGCCTGCAAGCAACTGTTTGCATCAAACACTCGGAGGGAATTATCACCACTGTTACAAAGCACAGTACTGCCATCTGGCGACCTGAGTATGCATCACACACAGAACATGCAACAACAAATACAACACGCCACTAAAAGTTAAGTCAATAATCTACATACATTCTAGAAAAACATATTCCTAGCTTTAATACTTACACAACTTCTGCAGTACAGTAATATAAAATAAGTTTTAAAACAAAAATTTAATATGTTCAGAATTAATAATGGCATGACTGCAAGATTATTACAATAATTAACACAATAAAAAGCAGTAAACTGACCATAAGCAACCTCTCAAGAAATTTTCACATCTCTGAAAATCTGCAGAGGCTGCGGCAACTACTTTTGGTGCTGATGAGAAGTCAGGATCATCTGTTGCTACTGTACTAAGTCCATGTTTGGGTGCTCCTACAAACAGAATTACATGCACTGTCAGCACTATGACCTAACTTCAGCTACTAATACAATATCAAATACTGCTAATCTGTTTTTGATAAAAGTAAAAGTAAAGGTAAAGACAGCTCCATATTCAACAGCATTAGGGCCGGAGCTGATCCGGATCTCTATGCAGTCTGCCGGCAGATGACAATGTTACAAACCACAAGACAGGATGCCATTAGTTTCCCAGCCACAGAACACTACCACTCTTTAGCTAATACCGAATTATACTGCTTACTGATAAAAGCACATCATTGATCATTATCATCATTAGGGATGTTAAAAGTCGAGAATTTTTTTCTCGATAAGAGAAATTTTTTTCCCGGGACTCGACGAGAATTCTCGACCACGTGATGATGTTGTCACACCCGTGACCCAGAATTACCGATGAGGCCTAGGCTACTTGTGAGGTCGTGCGCGTTGCCGTCGTGTAAATTTGCGGCGAGCAGATTGAACATCAAACGCCACTATGCACAGCTGCAACAGCAGGCCTTGGATGTGCATTGTATAGCTTTGAGCAGAGAACACACTAAGAACGTTAAACTTCGATTAGGGATGTTAAACGAACTTCGAAATTTATACTGGAATTCGAATTCGGAATTTTAACCTTCGATATTCGTGTCAAATTTGCGCTAGAACAGATGTGGGCATTGAAGTGTCTGCGAACGAGACGCGATGTCTTTGTTCTTTGCCGGCGGTTGACGCCTGCCGCTTCACCAGCCAATTGCCGTGGCGTCCGGCAACGCTGTTGGTGTCTGATTACCCATCCCGCCCTGCCCCATACCTCTAGTGTTGCCGTCTGTCTACCTGACGCCTTTGATCTGGCCGCCACCACCTCCCTCCCTCTTAGGTAATTACGTAACATACAGCACCCTGCCTAGGCTCTATAGTGCTTGTCGCTGGCGTCGCTGCGAAGCTCTACTGTGTGTGAACACTTTACTTTTTGTCACATAAATATATGAACTTAAAATTTCTGGTCGAGAAATTTCTCACCGAGAAATTTTTGCGAGTCCGAGAATTTTTGAGACTCGTCTCGATCGAGACTCGTTAACATCACTAATCATCATCAGTGGCTCTGCTCTACCAAAGATCAACAGCAAAATGCCTTCAGGAAATTCCTGAAGTGCGGATCTCTATAGGCCCACTACACTGCCTAATACCAAACCTACAGAATAAAAGCAGCTAACCAAATAACCAATTATATGAAAATTTTTATCAGCAATGAAAGCAGCAAGATTTCACAAACTCAATTGTGCCGAAAAAAATGTACATAAAATGTAACTCACCATTCAGCTGCACATCCACACGTTCCATGTCATCAACAATATGAGCAGAAGATGCAGAGACAATTGTGCTGCATAAATGTGTGGACTCGTGGTCAGATGTCACACACGTCATATTTGTGGCACAAGTAGGAACAACGTCATCAGCAGCCGCAACACTTACAACGATGTTGTCAACAATATCTGCTACTTCCTTCTCAATATCAACTGAACAATGACTCATATCTGACCATTGTTCATCTGTCATTTTTGACACATCACGCAATAAATTGTCTGACTGGCCTGTAGTGGCAAATGTTGAACCGCCATCTCCTTCCGCAATCATGACTTGCATCTCTAAATATAACCAGTGCCACAGTTACAAAATGACTCTACAATATCACAAAACAAAACTTCGATGATTATTTGGCAGTTAACAATCATCTGACACTACATTATCAAGTGTACCATGAAACCTAAATAAGTCACACTCACTGAGCATGTCATGTCTTAATCTAAACATCGATGACACCACTGGAAGTAGCTGTAACATTCAACAACTAATTATATATTCTGAGTGAATAACAAATGTCGGCGCTCTTGCATTTTCACTACCTCACCTGGAAATAATGAAACTTTCATTATATGACAGGAATGACAGCGCTATCAGCTTGACGGCGCCGACAGACGCCGATTTGTTTACATGCACCACACCGTGGTAACGATACATCTGTACCTTAATAGTGTTCATACGCATTTAATATGAACTGAAACATGTTCTTAACTCTGGATAACTGCACGTGTAATTAAGTCTTTGTAAAATGATGTATATTTTAACGATTCCAGACTTATCTACTAGAAGAGAACATTTACCACTTATCATAGACTAGTTAACCATAGAATGTGAAATGTTTCTTTGAGTTGTCAATAGTGATGGGTCAATATGACATTATAGTAATATCGGTATTTCCATGATAATAATAATAATAATAATAATGTCTCTTTATTACAATTGCAGACAAACGCTGCAAAGGACAATCAGCAACATCTGCCACGCAGGGCAGTACAGTACACGCAGTTCAGTACGGTAATGCAAGCAGCCATACAGGGGCGCTAGGTTTACTCAATGCCGCGAATAACAGCATATAACCTGCTGTTAACTTTCCGGTTTTTACACCGGTACTCATTTTGCCTACCCCGGAAGGATAACCAGGACAGCCTGGGTGGCTGATTAAATACCGAGAGGGTGCGAACGCGATTCGAACCCGTGAACGTTACCCATCCCAGTACTAACCGGGCCCGATGTAGGATAACCACGTTGATCGTGACCAACGCGCTACCGCTACACCAAACCGCCACCTTTTAACATCAAACATGGAACATCTTAAGCGAAGCCTAAAATTTAAAATCTTAATTTATATACAATGTGCATCTGTGTGCATATTTATATTGCATACTGCAATAAACTTATTTTTTGTTGAAATTTGCCGAAATCATAACAGGATTGAAACAAATAACGTTCTAAAACTATCACCAAAGCTAGCAATTAAGTCAAATAAAATAATTGGTAAAATTATGTAAAACTTTGCTGCAGAGATTTATAAATTTATAAATGCTGGATTACGTTGCATGCATTGCATCTGAGCGTGACGTCATCATCGTCGACTACATTACGTAATTTTTTCTTTACACTGTGATTACGTAATTGTCGTTACTAAGGTGAGTTGTCAAGCAATCCAGACAGTATAACAGACGGAATGAAACTTAATAGAAGTATTTAAGGGAACTTATAGAATAATTTGGCTTGGATCGAGAACGTTAAAAATCCTACTACGTAGTACAGTTGTATGCGGTGAGTTGTTAAGCTTTCTTATGCTGATGGTACAAATTAGCAATTTTTCGCTGTAAAACAGTAAAAGATATTCATTTGCGGCGGTTGTTTTTTCTATTCAACATCCATAATCTAGTCGAAACAGTGAAGTGATGTGTGTAGTAATTAAGTTTGGACTGTGTAAGCCTATGTGTTGGATTTCAATGTTGAAAAATGAAGCTCCAAAGCGTCCAGAAATAAGCGTAGGCTTATCAGTTGCCCGTGCTACTATAACGCACGAACGAATTAGGGCCTGCTACATTTTCGGTCAGTCTGCCCCAAGCATCTGTCCGTCCTACTGTACATAAGTATACAAGCAGTCTAGTAGATGCTATTTTGTCGTTGCAGTTGAAAAGTTAACAGCTCAGAAGCAATGACGCAGCAATCTGACGTCATCGCAATGCTGACGCTGATGATGACGACGACGACGGTGATGTCGCAGTTATCAGACAGGCTTCACGACGACAACTCTGAACTCGACGGCATGCAACCGTTTGCAATAGCCCTAACTCCGCCTCCACGCGCTCTGCCGCCCAATGTGGCTCGGCTTGACGAGGAGAGCGCTGCCGATGCCGCGGCAATCCGCGAGGAAGGTCAAAAGGCGAGGCAGAAACTGCGACTAAAGGAGAAAGAGATAGCGATCAAGCACAGACACGGACAGCCTCAGACAGACAGTGAACCAGACGAACAGAGACAGTCGGAGAAAAACAGAGAAGAGAAGACAGCAAAACAAACACAAGAAGAAGTAAAGAAGGAAATGCGACATAGGAAAGAGCATCATCGAGGCCATAAAAAATCTAATCACTCTCTGTCAACGGTAAAACAGCATACTGTTACTCACTTTGTAGGCCCTACTGAGACTTCAGTTAGTAGTTGTATTAGCTAGGCCTCTGCGTTTGTTTTATAGCCCTGTATGTTCACAGTACTCAACGGCAGCCGATGTCAATGAAGTCTCCAAACCTATATATAGCCTACATGTCATAAGAATTCTCACCCTATTTACTGAAATAAACCAGACTGTTTCACCAACCCACTTCTGTCGAAGCACGAAACTAGAAAATCTACGACAAGTCCTTTATGCCTCTGACACGCAGACCGTCGATCACAGAGAGGCGCACAGGCGGCACACGTCGATCGCTATATGAGTTTGCCGCCTATAGGCGGGCGCAGGCATAAAGACGCCTTAACATGAACTTGCAGTGCACTCGTTAAAGAGACTAGACAATTTTTGCCAATTAGTCACAGTCGTGCAAAAGGACTAAAGGATGGTATTTGTTGAACTTGCTGCAACATGCGGCAACGATTGATGCAACGCTTACGTCGTGCATTTGACGTGGTATAGGAAGACCGTGAGTTGCCGGCAGTGAAGAAAGTAGACAAGGCGGAAGCTCACATGAATCTAATGAAGAACCTCGGAGATCAGTTTGGAGACGCAGAAGAAGAAGTGGAGCGCCAACACGAGGCCAAGTTGACGGCCAACAGAAGACCGCCAGATGTCGTCTTGGAACACGCCAACGAGACCTACTCGCAGCGCTTCTGTGCGTGACCCAGACGCAGATCCCGCATAGGCCTATGACCTACTGTTGCATAGTTTTCGTTAGGGTCCCCCAGCCATCTATAGGCACACTAAATTTCAATTCTGTACCTTTAGACGTTCTGGAGATACGAGGGAGGTCCCAAAGTTCTAAATTAGTTCACTTGACCGTTCCTTCACTCTCTATGGCTTAGTTTTGCACAGTTTTTGTTATGGTCCCACCCCTTTACCTGCACGCAAAATTTCACGTCAGCCGTTCCCAGGATAAGAGGGGGCCCAAAATTCAAAACTGGGTCCCCTTTTCTTCTCTGTGGGTTAATGAGTAAGTGAGTGAGTAGAGGCTTAACGTTCCACTCGACACTTTATAGGTCATTTCGGGGACGATTTTACAGGCTTGATGACCCAACCAACAGCGTCAAAGCACTGAAGGAAGCCAGTTGGCCGCATAGGCTTCAGTCCCACCAGAACCACTCCACTGTGTTACAATATGAACTGTAGGCAACCGCCTCTAGGCTAATCACATCATTGCTATCATCACCATTTGATGTTATGCGCCATCGGTCTTTACATGTATTGTAGGAGGCGCAATAGAAATGACTGTTTTACTATTACTATTACTAAGGGTACCAGTGTAACAAAAACCCAATCTGCTGGACCTATAACCCATTAGGAAACCTAAACTCCGGGCGCAAGCCCGGAGAGCGGAGCTCATTGCAAGCGACGTAGAGATGAGAGGACGTTAAACCTCGTTATGTAAAATGTGCATGTATAAAGTGTCTC
>Ga0126335_1003027_pt1 | contig 10312 bp, 7 predicted proteins | sample OlaspJWI45metaG_FD_108409 | JGI IMG/M metagenome (GOLD analysis project Ga0126335, IMG submission 108409) | Marine gutless worms symbiont microbial communities from Oahu, Hawaii - Olavius sp. 1 OAHU.JWI-45 metaG | ecosystem: Host-associated > Annelida > Digestive system > Unclassified | place... | reverse complement strand
TATGCACACGCATACTCACGAACTCACGATCCACATTCGAAAATTTGCGAATCGTCTTGGAACTGTTGGTATTGTTATTGACAGAATAAGTTACAAGAAGCTTGTTGCATTTTCTAGAAACTGTAAGTGACGAGAGGATGATTTCTTTATTTAATGTTTTTACTGAAAAGGTAAGTAATTTTTACGATACAGTTTGTGTAAATCCGCTTAATGTTTAGTTTATATTTATTAAAACTTTATTTTTATCCTAACTATAAATTTTCATTTTTTAAAATTTGGGTCATAAATAAGAAACAAAACTGCTAATTTATTGTATTTTTGCGACGACATCGCAATTAAAGCGCGAATATTTTTGAAACGGAACGCGCTGTAGATGTTTTTGGCTGTTAAAAGTTTAAAAAAATATTTTTACTGGCAAATGCATTCGCGGCCTTAAAAGATTGGCGGAAAATTTAGCGGAATCCATTTTAGTCCGCCAACGGATTGTCGGAACCGCTAATTCGCTAAAAAAAGTTCGCTTCTCGCATTAGCGTTTAGACGAGCTGACTTTCGGGACTGCGCGCAGTGCCTATCTGAAAGTCCGTTGTCGGATTTGCGGACTGACGGCGGATAATACTTTGTGGAATCCGACGTTCAGTGGATGCTTCTCTCTCACCTGTCCATGGATGTCAGCTGATGGGCGGACGACTTACAAATTGAGTTTCTGTCGTCGCCGTCGTCCATACAGCGCCAGCTCTCGCTTAGTTTACCTAAACATGTCTCAGACACGAGCTGTCTAATGTAAAGTCGCCTTCTATACTGACAGGAGAATGTGTGAAACGAATGCAGCTATGGCGGATTCTGTTGATCTTCGGAGAAATTGTCTTTCGCCGACATTTACTATAAACGATCGGTTAGAGTAAAATGATTAGCGACGATATATAAAAGTTTGTACTTACGCCACTCATGAGAAACGTAGAAAATGAAAAATTGCGAAAATAACAGTGCGTTTGACTAACGTATGCCTGTCTCAGACTATAATTCGAACAATAAACGCATATTATTAAAACCAAATTATTGATAAACCCTTTCGGTTTTGCTTATCTTTTATTTCATATTTTATAGCTGGAAACATTGTTTCTTAGCCTACTAATTTGCGAATAAAGGCATAAATTATCGAGTAGTATATTGCAGAAAATAACGAGTATATTTATGAAGTAGTTTACATTTACCTTTAACTACAAATTCGGCAAGAAATCAGACAGATATTCCCATCGTCGAAGAGACTCAGCGACATAGCAACCAAGTGAAGCATTTCACCGCACTCAGGTGCGTGCGAGATCGTTGCTTTCCACTCGTTTGATTGAGGTATCATTTTCTGTCGCCGGTGACGCAACTGACGTCAAGATGACGTCATTTCCTGTCGCTCGTGACGTCACCGATCAACATGGAGTCACTCTGGAACCTCGGATACTACTCCTCGTTGTTGTACTCCAGTTCATTCGGCCGCTGACCGGGTGCATCCTGCTGCTGGACGGCTGGTCGCCCATGTCAGTCGGTGAACGTGCAACGCTTGCCGAAATCGTCGCAGTCGGCGTCGTCCGGCGGACGTTCAAAGCTCAGCGAACTGAAGACGGCGCCGCCACGTATTCAGCCGAGGTGCGGATCACGAACGTCTTCAAAGGTCACCAGCTCGTCGACAGCGTGCCGTACCAACATCGATCGATTTCCGGTGGTATCGGAAACAACTCCACTTCCGGTGTTACGGAACATCGGCTCTTGAACTCGTCAGGTGGGTTGGTAGAATATTGGTGGAGCTTAGACCTTTAGATCAGTTGACGAGTAGGTATATAAAATGAGCAGAGCTGAAGGTCGACTTCTCTATTACTTTGACGAATAACTAAATTTTACTATTAAAAGAAAACTGAATTTGCAGCTTAATTGCTTGAGCAGACATCTATGTCGTTGAGGCCTAGTTTTTATGCCTCGGCTGACCTATATGGGCGAAGGAGGCAATATTAAATCTGGTTGTGATGTCTGTTGTTCCGTCATTCTGTCCGTGATTCGGTCCGTGATAACTCTCGTATCATAGGCGGAGGCATACTGCTTCCAGTCGACTTCCATCTAGTTTGGTCTAGAGGGTAGGTTTAACTATCAAACGTATACATGAAAAGGCAGAAAAACGCTGTTAGTTTTTCGTGTTTACATGGCGTAGTTTGTAGTCTGTAGTTGTTTTTACGGTTGGTATTATGTCGGACGCCCTGTAATGTTACTGTAAATAAACGGCGGATATGGTTTCATTTTATTAATTATTAATTAACAGGTCCGCGCAATGCAAATATTTCGAAACTGGTGGAGCTTGCAGTGACGAAGATCGGCACAATCGGTTTGCATCAGACGTCATCATGGCAACATCAAGGTGGTCGTCTCTACAACATCAGCAACTTTGGCGACACGAACACGTGCTACGCCGACGTCGATGAAGGAGAAGAACTCGTGTTCTTTCTGACGGTGTTCAACGACAGGCTGTCCGCCAAGTACGATGATTTGTTCGGAGCAGTCGCTGAGAGGACTTCGGACAACGAGGACGAAATTCTTCGAGCACTAGGTCAGTCGAACCCTGGACAAAATGCTTTCCGAACAGTTTCCCGTTTGGTGCAGAACATCGTCAATATGTGTGTGTTATTATTGCATACAATGTTGTTCAAGACGGGACGACAACAAAATACCAACCGAAATATATCAACTATAAAACACGTAAAATGACCATTTTTTCATAATATTCGAATATAAACGGGCTTGGGGCTTGGTGGAGCGTAGACTTGTTGACGAGTAGGTATATACACCCAGCAGAGTTGAAGGTCGACGTCTATTATTTTGACGAGTAACTAAACTTAACTATCAAAGGAGGCTGAATTCACAGCTTAATTGCTTGAACAGCCGCATGTGTATAGTCGAGACTTGGTTATTGATCTTTGAACAAGTAGACCTAACTATCAAACACATATATAAACTGAGAAAGTTGTTTTATTTTTATTTTCTTTACTAGTTTGCAGTTGTTCTTTGCGGTTGGTTTTACGTCGGTTGGTATTTTGTCGAACACCCTTATGGTTAGGGTATTGCTATAGGCTATCGCCATCAAATGATCAAATCAGTTTGATCAAATTCATGTATTCAACCTGCTGGTTTTCTGTCGGACGAGGTTTTTGTGGTAAAGGGAGTTTTCTCTATTGGGATTATTTCTAGGGTTGGTTTCTGTGCCTGCCTTCTGGCAGTTGTCGACTTCTATTTTTAAGTGGCATTTACTGCATTCACTGTTTTCGTCAATTTCCTCGTAAATGCGACAGAAAATAATTGCGTTTCTTGCAATCGGAAGTGCGGGGTTCGGGTCAAGTTTGTGTTCTGGTGAAGCAAAATAATTGTCAGATAGTCTATAGTTCTCTCGGGTTTCATTCTGAGAAGAGTAAAACTTGTACAACCTGCTTGCTATGAATGTACGTAAAAAGCACCGTTCTGCTTGCCGCTATTAATCTGTTGTGTATGCAAACACTATACACACACAACCAATGCAAGCGGCACTACATGTATATCGCAGCGTGAAGTCATTGAAGTAACTACTGGTGTGTATTTTACTATTATCCTATCTTGTCTGTCGTGACGCTTCTACGACAAGGCTAATTAAGCCGGACATGCGCCATGTCATTCCTCGTCGCCGTCTGGCGTCGCGACGAACCTTTGTGTGCCATCGACGACGACGCAGTCGACGCTACGCCGACGCCGACGCCGACGCCGACGGCGAGCCATTATCGTAGCCAGGGAGCCAAAGAGTGTGACGGTGTGGTGCTGGCTGTGGATGCTTGCAGCGTGATGTGATGGATGTGAGCATATGTATGGGTCAGTAAGATCATGCCCATCGCACTCACGTACAGTATAGTCCCTTGCGGAGAGCTAATGTGCACGCAAGTAAACACAAGATGCTCAGCTGTCGCTGACGAACCGCCCGACGCTTGTTGTTGTATTTCGTATTACGTGCTGCCTTCTGGTGAACTAAAGTGAAGATAATTTTTATTTTACTTCAAGAGAGGGCAGCCGTGATGCACGTCGCATTTCCAGCATTGCGTACTTACGCCATTCCATTTGACGCTCTCAATGAGGGAGATTCCCTCGAGCTATCGGGTTCATATTTGGTGTGGCAAAAACTAGAATGGCTGAGCTACAATCCGGCGAAGGTCGCATGATGATCGACTCAGACCTTTGGGCACAATACATCAACGTGACAGACACACAGACAGCCACACAGCCACGTCCCATAGCAATAGCCGCCAAAACGCACTGCATCGGCTGGCAAAAACGAATTAAATTTAAAGATGATGTCGCTGTTGTGAAGTCTACCTTGACCGAATGACCTTGGTATATGACCTTAATTGACCTGTACCTGTATGAATCTGAGTACCTGAAATGAACTTTCCACGTCAAGGATTTCGAAAGTATCGTATGAATGACTGCACTCGCACGCGCAGAGTAGCATAGCAATATGGTGCGTTATTTCACCGCTGCTTATGCAGTCATTAGCATATCGCACATATCCCATCTTCCGGTTTCCTGCACCACTGCACAGACAGTTCCCGAACGTCACACGTTAGCGGGCGACCCAATAGACCTACAGTACTTATCTCAGTCACAAGACATGACTGCGTGACGACGGCGACAGTTCGTCAGTACTGCACGGTGGTCTACAGACTCACTGACAGGTGCCCTAGCTCTGAGGCCGCCGAACACGATGTCATTAGCTGCAACATGATGTCGGTTATCAGACACCTTCAGGCGTTACTGGCGCCAGCCGCTTCGTGTCTGCTGCTCGAATCGCTAGTCGTTACAGTTTGTCGTCATCACGAAATCTCATCAGTACGAAATCAGAAAAAACTTGCTAAACTTTTGCATGGATCAAATCATGATTTGAATGAAAATATATTTAACAATTATTGCATTTTACAGTTATTTTCCGACCTCGGCCTTTGCTTAGTTAAGTTAGTTAAGCTGTTTGTATTGCTACCTTTACGGTGAATAAAGATGAATATAAATATGCAAATGAGTACTTGCATTTTCCGTCTCTCCACACATAGGCTGGTGGCCGCTGGCTGTCGCGGATTTGGTCCAGTCAAACAATTCTTTAAGATAAAGAGTTGCAGACAGTTGTTGCATTGTAGCGAAACTGAGCACTGAGTGAAACAACAGCTCATGGTATATCTATATCTTAGGATCGATTTTCAGTCATGTTGACAAGTTTTTAATAACTGTTTGATTCGTGTCACTGTGTTGTATTTTTAATGTTTGTTTTTTATCACGCATTCATGCGTAAATTACTTTCATGTAGTTTTGCAGGAGCCGAAGACCATATCTGGCGACCAAATAAAAATCGGTAAAATTTCTTTTAAAAGGTAAGAAATCGGCAAGGCTCGAGAGGGGTTCTATCGAGTTCAGAAATCACTAAAATCAAGCTACAACCCCTCCAGACGCTCCTCCACATACCATCTAGTTGGCCGGGAAAGGGATTCTCCATTCACCCGACATTTTTGGCATCTCGGTTTCGTGCCCCCACAACAAATCCTGGTGACGCCACTGCCCATGGGTTGACGAATTTCGCTACCTTGGAGTTCGTATTGTATGTGTTGTTAAGTTCAGATCTAGTGTAAACAATGCTAAAAGGTCCTTTTATCGTGCATGTAATGGTATTTTCGCTAAAACTGGTAGTCTGGTTTCTGAGGATGTCGTTGTGCAGCTCTTGAAACATAAATGTTTACCTATTTTGTTATATGCCTTGGAAGTCTGTAACTTAGACAAAAGAATAATGGTGTCGCTGGACTTTACGCTAAATAGATTTCTTTTTCATGAAGTTATTTAAAACATCAAATCTCGAAATTGTTCGACATTGTCAAACTGTGTTTGGTTGTGAATTGCTGTAGTGTGCTGTTGGCGAAGCGATATGCTAAATTTATTGAAAGTCTGTCAACTGATACTTGCTATATGTAGTTAAGATTCTTTCCTGTGTGTGTGTTCTCTCTAATGTCTCGTTTATATTATGTTTTTTCTGTATTTGTATCTACCATGGTTGGTGAATAAAAATGATTATATATTACAGCATGCAGAGAAACGCGAAGAAAAAAAGATTTGGCAAAGGCTGTACCGAATGACCCCTACACAATGAAGCCGAGTTGAGCCGCGTGACAGACAGACCAACGGACGGACAGACTGACAAACATACACCGCTCACTTTCGATGCAGCCTAAAAGTAGTGAAATTATTTCAAGCATTAAGACTTCGAAAGATCAATGATCAATCAAAAATTGGTAATCAGTATTCAAATACATTCAAAACTGCCATTGGCAATTTTCAATTACTTGTAACAAGAAAATTCTCATACTGGACGTTCGCCGTAGTCGGTCACGCACACAGACCACCGTCAACTCATCACACGGGAAAATAGACAACTAATGGCGTGCACAATTGACCGTGGATGTCAGGCTGTGGGAGAAAATTAGCGGGGTGGCGACTCGACCTTCGTGGGTGGCCGCCTGCCTCCAGGCATCTGGCTGCTAGCGGCATCCGCGGCTGCGATAACAATGGCCGCCTCTCACGTTTCATGTCCGTGTATTGTGCCGCCGTGGAGGGGGCGTGGCGTTCCACTCTCCACGCCTCACTGATTGCTTGTTGAATGATTTCTGAACGTTGTTGGCATCCGCCGCCGTTCTTTTCCGTTAATAGCGTTTTCCGTCCCATCTTTGCACAACTTGAAGAGAAACGGGATTTGGAAATAACCAGTGTGTCCATAGACAGCTGCAAACTTTTAGGTTTTTGAAGGCTTATTCTTTGATTAACGTTTTAATGAAGATTTCGCTTTAACCAGTGTCATTTGCCAGATAATGCCACTCTTTGAGGCGTGAGTTAAATGAAGCCCTGCATCAAACGTTTACCTTTAGTATTTTTTCAGTTCAAATATTGTTCAAATACTTCCCTATTGTATCTATTCACTTTGTTCTTGTTTTGTTCTTTTGCTATTACGAATGTTTGCTACCAACTATGTAGTTGGTGAAAAACAGTTAGAAAATGATCTTTAACAATACGATATGCTGACCACTATTTCTTGTGGAAAATATCTCTGCATTCGGTGACGTATTTAGGTCATGGGGCGGTAATGTAAGAGTTTCTTGGAGATGTGACAGCAAGCTTCTTACACTACTACAGTGATGTTGACGTTCGGTTCTCTGGGCCCATACGCCCGCTATATGGAACATTTGCGGGTGACCATCTGTAGCACTAAATTAGTTTGGTATTAAAATCAGAGATTGTATTTCGTTCTCATGGGATGAAGTTGCTGAGACTGACGCCTGTCACGATGCATGTAATGAACATGTAGATAAGTTTGATATCAGGTTTACATCTCTGATAATGAAATGTCCAACCACTAGAGTGGTCGACTGACAGGCGCTGCTGCTCGGGTGTCCCCACATGTGCCCACTTAGGACATTCGCCCATCCCAGGCAGAAGAGGTACCCACCCCATGCAAGACCCATAAACTTCTCATCTCACAGGTGAGATGAGAAGTTTATGGAGCGATTTACGCTCAGCTTAGCGGCTCTACCCAAGAAGCCGGTGGTGATAGGCCTATCCACCAACGAATTCAAAGCACCCAAGGCAAAAAAATACAAACTAGGCCTATTATATAGACCTATACACAGACTAATATAGCGGCCGTGTGGGCTTTTGTCCGGGTGGGCGAATGTCCTAGTGGGCACATGTCCTATCTCTCAGGAAGTATTAAAGCTAATAAATACAGACAGCCTAATTGAATATTATGTGTACCGTTAAACGATAATGTGGGCAGTTGATATGTCCTGTGAGCTTTTGCGTGAATGAAATAAAAACTTATTTGACTGGTTGGATTGATAGGATGGCGATCGTGGTCAGACTGGTCGGCATGCAGCGCTACTTGTGGCGGAGGAATACAGCGACGACGGCGGACGTGCAGACTCACAGCCGGACGATGCGAGGGTCATAGTGAACAGCAAAGAATATGTAACCAGTTCGACTGCACAGGTCCTACTCCTAAATATTCGTAACGACGTAATCTGAATTAATATGATTAACTAGTTGACTGGGTAATTCCATAATTGCACAGTTTACAGAGTGGGCCAAAAAGTGAGAACACCTTTCATTTTTGGCGCTAACTTTGTTAAATCCTGATTTTCAAACGTTTATCATTGCTAGAAAGAGCACAAAATTTCCAATACGCTGCACACAATACGGCTCACCACACCTTAAGTATGTTGCTGCACTACCTTGTGAACTTTGACATCTGAACTTTTTTATGCTTACGAAAGTAACACTTAATATCGTGTCATATTTGTCAGAAATAAATTTTTCATGACATACGGATGAATAAATGGAAATGCTGTCATTGTAGTTGTTCAAAGTGTCCAGTGTTTGCCGCCAACGTAATGCAGCGTGAATGATGCTGTCGTCAGCGTCACACCATAGGCTTATACGACGCGCAGTAACTGCGGATTCGGTTTGTTGATGTTATATAACCACGACTGACGAATGTCTAGTGGATGGTCTCATGGTAGATAAGCTGAGATCGAAGCGGTTTGCTGGCAACAGATCTGGTCAAATAAATGAGGGTATTCCCACGATTCTCTGCCTGAGAAGTTGTACACTACCGTATGATCGGTGTGCAAGGGAGTGCTGTCAACATTCAGGCCTCTTTCGATAAGATTCTTCAAGACGCGGAACCAGAAGAGGAGATAATAGGTAAGCAATAAGCAATAATAATAAACAATTAAGCTGAAATCATTGTATTTTGTTTGCATTTACTAACAGATTTGCAGCCAATTTGAACTTCTAAGTAATTTCACAAGGTATTGCAGCAACATATTTAAGGTGTGCTCTTTTTAGCATTAGAAAGTTTGAAAATTGGTTAAGATTTGACAAAATTCGAGGAAAAAAGAGAGGTGTGCTCACTATTTATCGGCCACTCTGTACTTAGAATGTTCTGTTGTAAAACGAGTAATAAGCTGTCGAAGTGTTCGGGCGTAGGTTCGCGAGACCTGTTGACGCTGATGGGCGTGACGTCACTTCCGCCGGGAGTTCGTCGGTCACGTGACCGGCCGACTGCTTACGTCATCGACCACGCCTCCAGTATCAATGCGCCGGTGATGAAAATACTCCCGAGAGAAGGATTGTTTCCTGCGGAGTTCGCACTGCTGATCGCTGCGAGACAGCAGACGGCTGACAGCGGTTTTCTCTTTACAGTCAACGACATGCTCGGGTGCGTCCTGTGTGGGCGAGTTTTATTTCTAGAGGGTGCTTCAGAAAGAAAATCAGTCATGCAATTCTGTTAAATAATGTTGCTAATTACTTGAAATAGAGAGTTTAGGCAACATCGAATGCGTGAGATGCAGAATATTGCGATTGATAATAACGGGCGTCTGTCAGTCTGTCTGTCTGTCCGTCCGTCTGTCCGTATGTCTGTCTGTCAGTCTGTCTGTCTGTCACGCGGCTTCACGCGCTTCGCTGTGCAAACAAACAGATTGAGGTCATGCTTGGGGTGGAGACTCTTGGGGATAGAAGTTTGTATGAGACGGGAGTCCAAATTTTTCGCACGGATTCGATGCGACATTCGCCAAGTTACTTCGCCTACATGTTTTCGTAAGGATCTCGTTTCCCATCATGAACTGGCGCAGAGCTAGCTTACAACTACAAGTGGCGAAGTATACTGTCACAACAAGGAACCAAACCGAAGCAGATAACTGAAGAATCTTCAAGACGCGGAATGACGATGAAACCAAGATTTATAAAGGTAAATAGGTTCTTAATAGAGCGATTCTTTATGAGGCAGTCTTACTACAGAAGCGCTCAGTTATGGCTCGCGTTGTCAAGGGATTGCACAGTTTTACCTGCCACCAACGCGATTATCCGCTAAGCTTATACAGGTGCATTCGAAGACATTGCTCGCCCCAACGATTACAAGGACAGTTACGTCATATCTAGGCCCATGTGTATCTAATACAGGTACGTGCACCTGGGTGTCAAGGTAGGAACAAGCGGTGTCAGCATCATACAAAATGCAGCAGCCGTACACGATTTCACCACTTCCGAGAACAATTTACGTCAGAACTCATCGCCATCATCGGTTGATTTACCCGTCGACCTAGCGCCCGGCGTCTGGCACCACGTGTCGCTGGGCGTCTATCGCAGTCACGTGACTTTGCACGTGGACTGTGACGTCATCACGACGTTACCGTGGCGGCGTCGTGTTGCTAGTGACAACAGTAAT
>Ga0126335_1003026_pt1 | contig 10313 bp, 7 predicted proteins | sample OlaspJWI45metaG_FD_108409 | JGI IMG/M metagenome (GOLD analysis project Ga0126335, IMG submission 108409) | Marine gutless worms symbiont microbial communities from Oahu, Hawaii - Olavius sp. 1 OAHU.JWI-45 metaG | ecosystem: Host-associated > Annelida > Digestive system > Unclassified | place... | reverse complement strand
TTGTTGGGAATATATTCAAGTGTAAGTATGCCAAAAATTATAAAATTCGGTTGAGATTTCACAAAGCTATATCAATTTAACATCAAGCAAATGGAAATGTGCAGTTTTTTGGCCCACCCTGTATGTATATCGTTTAGGCTTATATTGTATTTTACTTCGTGTATTTTTATATCCATAATTTGATATAGCTTTGCAGTTGACAAAGTTGTTATTAAAGTTACTACTACTACTACCATGACTGTAACTACCTTGTGATTTACCTTGTGCGGCCTCCCGGCGAGACTACCCCCAGCGAGGCTTAGGGATTAGCGGACCCAGTCCATGAAGAAGCCCATCCGTTTGTCCCCAACCCTAGATAAGCTATTCTTGAATGCATTCAGGCTATATGCACCGACCGTCCACTAATCCAATTCCGAGCAACATCGGTAACTACATGATTGACTGCATACGTTACGTTATGCACTTCCGGTTGTATGTTTATTTTTGCGAGCAAAGTTTGCGAGTTATAAAGTTAATTTTTTTTCAAGTTAGCCGCAAAACCGGCATGCAACTCGGTATTATATTGTTTTGTTGTGATGTTGTTAATCGATTACTCGTTAGAGATGTTTCCCCGTACTAGCAAGAGCAGGTACGTACTCGGCTGCAGACTTTGTGTAGGTTTGATTGTGCTTCCGTGTTGGCTTGTTTACGTACAATAACGTACTTTAGTCTCTTTTGCGCCCGCCGTCTGCAATTGCGAAAGACGCAGCATGTAACCGGGTTGTGATGTCTGTCCTTCTGTCTGTCTGTCTGTGGATAAAAGAGCCTATAGGCCTTGCAGGCTAGCTGTAGTGGCGGTCAGCTGCGGCGGTGCTGCCACTCGCCATGCTTCCTGACGTCACAAGCTATTACTAGCTCGGGCCACGCGGGCGCAGACCTTTCCTGTAACTGGCATCTAGTTCAAGTAATCTGTGTAGCAGTCTTTGACTGAATTATAATAAGTGTGTGAAGTAAGGATGCTTTGAACAAGTGTATGCTACACTTACGCCTAAGTGTAGTGCCGGTTTTCTTTAGTACTGTAACTGTATAGGCAACTGTTTCAGCAGGTAAAATACCGATGTTGCTGCGGATACCTTAACCCAAACCGACTCAGTCCTATACGGGTGACTGGAATTTGCAGGACTGGACAAAGATGGACAACCACGAAAATGGGGGGTGGACGATGCAGGAGTGGAAAATGGTGGACTGGAAATTGGTAGACTGAACAATGACAGACTAGAAAATGACGGATTGGAAAATAACGGACTGGAATGCAGATGATGGAGTGAACAACAAGTGATATGTGTGAAATATAATTATTTCAAGCACAAATATCATAACAACAGGTTTGGTAAATACAGGCATTAAATGTGTATTCATGTTCAGCACAAATGCAAAGTTTGCTTATCATTTCTTACAGTGCATTAAAATAATTTTATTCTTCAGATGAAAACGTAAAATAAACACAGCACTTTTTCTTCTGCTTCTTTACTGCTCTGTTGTGACTTTATTTGTTAAAGACTCTGTATCAATATTCAGCTCTTATGTAAAATGTCAACAGTAGGGATTGCAATGCCAGGACCATTTTCTGATTCTCGGATCCCGGGATTGCAATCACTAGTCAACAGTCCGTCATTTTCCAGTCCTGCACTTTCCAGTCCTGCAAATTCAGCTACCACAAAACATAGCCCCTTCCCCTATATGGCAACTCCCATATTCTGGACAAATAAATCTTCTCAATGGCTATGTTCTAGCTGAGTACTGCAATTTAGATGTGAGTTGTTTGGTTCATTTCTAGTCTTGTCTGTTGTTTATTGGAAGTGTCTTGAGTATTGAAAGTTATACACCGTGAGTCAAAAAAACAAGACACTATACTTTTGCCCATAACTTTGCCAAATGTAGACCGATTTTCAAAATTCTTTCACAAACAGACTCAACAGTAAATTTGCAGTAAAGCGATCATTAAATATTCCACCACACTTTAATAGTGTTGCTACACTATCGTGTGAAATTTTGTCATTCAGAAATTGCTCTTTTTTTATTAAAAATGCAGTTTTGAAAACTTCTTGTGGCCTTTTTATGCCAAATTGACTACTTATTTAAATTAATTTTGACTTAGTGTTAAATATTTTTGTGATTTTTGTAAAAAAAGATAATTTTTGTAGCAGATGAATAATTGTTGTAAAATTGTAATTTTGTCAAGAATAGGCTAATTTGCGATAACATGCCATTTAGCGAAGAAGATAAGGCATTGGTTAAAAACCTACACCTGTTTAAAGGCTATGGGTTGCAAAGGCTATTGTCAGAGTTTCCAGAAAAAAACTGGACAAGGGAGGTCTCGACGTTTTGATGAGGAAGCTCTGTGAAACGGGAAGCACTAGCAGACAGCCCGGCAGTGGAAGACCGAAGCACGCACGCACGGAGGAGAATGTGACGGCGGTGGAGGAGCTTGTTGTCAGCCAAGAGGACAAGCCTCAGACTCACCAGTCGACCTGACAGATATCCAGAGAGACTGGTGTGGCTCAGTCCTCCATCGTGCGAAATATCCATCGCGACCTCCGACTGAAATGCTTCAAGAGGCGTCGTGCCCAAGAACTGACGGAAGCGAACCACCATGCAAGACTTGTACGCTCAAAACTGTTGCTGAAAAAATACTCACCGAGTGATGTCAGCTTCATCTGGTTCACTGATGAGAAAGTGTTCACAGTGGCCACACCTAAGAAGCCGCAGAATGACCGCGTGTATGCTCCTGCAGCAAGCAGAAAGAAAGATGTCACTGCTGAACGCCTTCTTCGCACGCAACCGACATTCAGCAAGTCAGTGATGGTGTCGATCGGCGTGTCAAAGTTAGGCCATACCAGTTTGATATTTGTAGACCCTGGTGTGAAGGTTGACAGGGCATACTATCGCGACGTGTTGCTCAAACAACAGCTACTTCCAGCCATCCGGGAGATATCAGGCGAATATTTCATCTTTCAGCAGGACAGTGCCCCGGCACACAGGGCCCGTGAGACAATTTGCCTTCTTGAACGAGCTACACCCGTGTTCATCTCCCCAGATCTTTGGCCACCAAACAGTCCAGACCTGAACCCAGTGGACTACAAGATCTGGGGAGTGATGCGGCAGCGCTTTTATGGGATGACAGTACACGACGTGCAGCAGCTGAAGCGGCGTCTGGTCACGATCTGGGCCGACATGGAGCAGAGCGTCATTGAAGACGCCATCGATCAGTGGCGGAAGCGTCTGCATGACTGCATTCGTGCCAGAGGGGGACATTTCGAACATGCACTGTGACTTAGAAATTATACTAATTAATTTTGTTCATAACTGCTGTTACATTTTGTGTTGATATTTACTGTTAAAAGTGGCGCCTGTTTCAGAATATCACTAGTTTTCTGACATTAACATTTCACACAGTAGTGTAGCAATGCTATTAAGGTGTGGTGGAATATTTAATGATTACTTTATTGCAAATTTCCTACTAAGTCTAATAGTGAAAATTTTTTTTGAAAATCGGTCAATATTTCGTGAAGTTACGGGCAGGAGTTTAGTGTATTGTTTTTTTTCAGTACAGCAATCAGTCGAACACTGACTGAAGCGCACCAATGATTGCAAAAATTTTTTTCTAGTTTTCGCTAACTTCCTGTATCTAATGCTATTAGGTTATGGTCGGGTTACAGTTAGGCTTAGCATTGTTTTAGTGGTTCCTGCACTGCAACTTCCCATACTCTAGATACAGCCTTATTTATGTTGTGTATGTCAACACTCATTTTGTAACGTTGTGTCTGCATGATTGAAATGATTTTAGACATCCATAATGTTCGCTGGTGCTGACTCAAATGAGAACGATACGTCTACCAGTCTACTGGCTGACGTGACTGATGATTCCTGTCGACTTCAGTACATTGAGATAGTTCCACTTACCAGGGATGCTGATGGTCCCTATACAACAGACTGTGACAGCGGGGCTTGGTCTGCTCAAGTCAAACAAGAAAACTGGCCTGTTGTGATGCAGGAACCTGAAGAGGTATTTTCTGCTTTTGTAGTAACGGGACAATTTACTATGGTGACATGTGATACGGAATAATTACATTACTTATGTGTAAACTAGCAGAGAAAAAGCCATTTTACATTAGAGTGTCACAACTTTACTTGCTGCGGACTTTCTAAATCCATTGGAGATGTGATCGGCACCATGCCGGCAGTGATATGCCTGCATGGCTGATCAAAGTCTTAACATATTGGGTTTGAGCCCGGCCAACCACGAACTGAACAGCGGGAAGCTTATAGTGGTGCAGTTTATTGCTGTGACCAGACCGGCAGCTGCAAACTATTCAGATAAGCATCTAGCATGTGGTCTTGGACCAGAGGTAAACTGGTGAGTTCCCAGTTGTGTCCTGGTACACTGTTAAGTGGATCATACTAAACACTAATGGCTACCCGAGGAAACAGTGCCAGAGTGTATTTCATATTGTGCTGCTGATGTGAAAAATTCAGAAACTTTCTGCATATGGAGCTGTAGGAATTCGAAGAGCTGTTTAAATTGGTTGATCCAGCAATCGAAGAAAGCAGTAAAAATGCTCGTCATTTTAAAGCTAAGTTGAATCATTCGGCTGCATGCCAGCTCCTTCTCGCTGGCATTATGATCTGAGTTCCATATCATGGGTTTATTGTGAATGAATTCTATTAAATTAGTCGAGCAAAATACAACCGCCATTTGGGATATGGTCTACTAATGTAAGCAGTGATGTCAAATATGATGCGTGCTTTATAATACAGTCTGATTGGTGAACACGCACGTGTGACCTGCAAAAGTGTTAATGTCATTTCGTAGTTGCAGACTAGATGCCGGACATAACAGACCATCTCAACATGTCCAGATGGTCCAAAGTCGGTGGCTAGTCCGTGACAAGCTCATGGCTAGCCAACTTTCCCCCTATTATTGCTGCAGGGAAAGCCACGGTAATCTAAAATGGCTAAAAGGCAATTTTATCCACTATATATTAGGCATACTAAAATGAACTGCAGTACTAATTATCGGCAGGAATTATACTCATTTCTGACTTGAACTTGATTTTGGTGTGGTACTTTGTTGCGATATAATAATATATTTTTTTCTGTAATTTATTTTTGTCATCGAGCTTTGCGTGACGCCACTTTTATCTGTTTGTTGTATTGTCACTGTGGAATGCAAATTATGTGAGGTAATGTGACAATTATTGTGGTATTTTTGGTCTGCATTAGGATGACATGATCAATGCCAGCTGCTGTGCTGCAGAAGATGCCTCAAAAGCGGCTGAGCATGATGAAGTTGATGAAACTGAGAGTTATGTGCAGCATGTTTTTCTACAGGAAACGTACAAGTGTCACATTTGTGACAAAGCATTTATCGACTCTCAGAATCTAACTGAACACGTCACGAGTGTTCACTTGGAAGAAAAACCTGAAAGATGTCGCATGTGTGGCAGTGTGTTTAGTCATACTGAAGATCTTATCAGGCATGTGAGAACTCACGCTGAAGAAAAAATGTTCAAATGTCTCCTGTGTGACACGGCCTTTAGGGAATCTGGCAATTTAAAGAAGCACATGAGAGGCCATATGAGAAACAAATCATACAACTGTTTCATGTGTGACAAAGCATTTGGTGATTCTGGAAACCTAAATGAGCATGTGATGAGAGTTCACACTGGATACAAACCACACAAATGTCACATATGTGATAAGAGGTTTTCTATTTCTAGAGATCTGAATAGGCACATGAGAAGGCACACTAAAGACAAGCCGTACAAGTGTTGCATGTGTGACAAGGCATTTAGTTGGTCTGTTTGTCTAAATAGACACTTGAAAGTCCACACGGGAGACAAACCGTACACGTGTTACGTATGTGACAAGGCGTTTAGAGAGTCCGGAAATCTGACCAGTCACATGAAAGTCCACATGCGAAACAAATCGTTCAAACATCACGTGCGTAATAAGGCATTTTGCAAGTCTGAACATCTAAATAGTCACACTGGAGTCAATATTGGAGGAAAGCCATTCACGTGTCACATTTGCAACAAGGTGTTTGGGAAGTCTAGCAAGCTGAAGTGTCACATGAGAGTCCACACGGGAGACAGACCTCACAAATGTCACGTGTGTGGCAAGGCATTTGCTGAGTCTGGAACTCTGAAGAAGCATGTGAGAATTCACACGGGAGTAAAGCCGTACAAATGTCAGGTGTGTGACAAAGTATATAGTGAGTCTGGAAGTCTCAGCAAACACATGAGAGTCCACACGGGAGACAAACCATACAAATGTCGGGTGTGTGACAAGGTATTTAGTCAGTGTGCATATCTGAAAACTCACATGAGAGTCCACACAGGAGACAGACCTCACAAATGTCACATGTGTGACAAGGCATTTGGTCGGTCAAGCGAACTAAAGGCACATGTGAGAGTCCACACGGGAGACAGACCGTTCCAGTGTCACATGTGTGACAAGGCGTTTGCTGAGTCTGGAACTCTGAAGAAGCATATGAGAGTTCACTCAGGAGAGAAACCGTACACATGTGAGATGTGTGACAAGGCATTCGGTCGGTCAACTGATCTAAACACCCACAGGAGAGTCATCCATGCGGGTGACAAACCTTACAAGTGTTCACTGTGTGACAAGGCATTTGGTTGGTCAAAAGATCTAAAAAGGCATATGAGAGTCCACACAGGAGACAAACCTTACAAGTGTTCACTGTGTGACAAGGCGTTTCGTCAGTCTGGAGGTCTAAACTATCACATTAGAGTCCACAAGAAAGACAACCCATAAAAGTTTCAGCCAAACATATCACAAATTAACCACTTATGCACAACTACGGAAAACTTTGTCACTTGTCTTAAACAACTTTCTCCAGAAAATGCACTGATAAACTGAATTCCTACATGTGCATTGACACCGTTGTGGCACTTTACTCATGTGGTGCTGCTCAATCAGTTCTTTGCAGTCTTTGGAACTTGGCTACCATCTACTGGAGTCGCACAATGAAGGCTCTTGTCTTAGGTGAAGAAATTCGGACACAGTGGCAATTTTAAGGTACACATATGTTGACATTAAGATGTGAAGCCATATTTCTGAAATGAACGTCTGGAGCATTTCTGTATATCAGCTGGACCAAAACTTCATTTGTCAGTGCACTGGGATGACATTGACACTGTGATAACGTAAATCTGAATTTTTATGTGCCGTATATGTGCTATTGCAACTTTGTGCCTTGAAAAGTTGACATCAGTACATCATACAACGTTGTGCACACTACTTTTGTTCGGTTTGATAGTGCATCAACGTTCTCCTTGTTTAGATGTTTGTGTATTTGCCTACATTTGGTGCGGTGTGAAGGACCTAGTGTATAATTCTACTGCAACTCCATTTTCCTGTAATGTTTACCTTCACATATGCTGCGAGCAGGTATTGTTTTTGGTGGCGTCTGTCTGTCTGACTGCACAAAATCTCGAAAACTACTGATCAAAAATTCATGTTAATTTGTAGGTATATGCCCCATGGTGAAAGCTGGAAGTGTTTGGAATTTGGTGACATTTGACCTTGACCTTTGACCTTGATAGTTGTTTTCATACTTTTTCAACTCAGGCTATGTATTTTAAATGGATTGACCTAGCCACTTCATTTTCAGTTTGTATATACATCTTCAGAATGTCTAGGTCACCTTCATGTTTCAAGGTCATGGGGTTAGTCTCAAGGTCACGGTCACAAAACAGTGGCAGTATGCAGGTTCGTGCTCCCCTCGGACACGGTATATTTTTTGTTGACATTTTTCATATTGATTTTGGAACTAACCTTGTCCAGTTCACTGTCGTCAGGTGGTTTCTTTGACATGCGCAATACAGCTTTGCAGAATGTCATGCCAAATATGTATGTTTATAATGTATAGTTGCACAGCCTTTATATTGCCAGGCCTGCCCTTGCTTGGTGTTGGCCTCGCACCGACTATTTTTCAGCATGACACGATGGATTGATTGATTGCATTTTCTTATACTAAATATCGATGATGATGGGAAAGGAAAGGGTTTCATCTGTATATAAGGCGCTATGTGTGTATGTCTTGTTTGTTTGTGTGTTTGTCTGTCCACTCATAACTCGGGGAACGACTATGGTGATTGGCTCTAAATTTTCAGGGTAGCTCTAGGGCGCCTCGGGGATGTTTAGTGCGCTAAAAGGTTGGGGTAAGGGTGTTTGGTAGTGGAGCACAATTAATACTTTCACTTCATTTCCCGTAGGCTACGCAGCAATGTGTGTTTGGCCAACGTGGTTATTGGGTGGGGGGTTGTGGAAGGTGGGGGATTGGTGATGGGTGGCCTGGCTAGGCGGGCAGAACCACTAGTTATTATATGAAGCAAATTGGAATCCGAATGTGCTTTCTCAGCTTTGCATCAAACATCGAATGTACAGTTTACTAGTTGTAATACAGAATGTATATATTGTGATGTAAGCTTAACTATGAAATATGCTGATATCATAATCAGTACGTCTTACTGATATACAGTCTTTGCTCCAGTTTGCTGGCTTAAGTGCTGTATACGCAGATACTGTTAACGTACTATATAGTGGGGCAGCATAGCAAACCTATTGTGCTTTTTGTGATACAAGCACCAAATTTGGGACAAATGTACATTAACATGTTGCGAACATTTTCAGAAATTGGGCCACTTGGAATTCTCTCTTTATGTCTGCCATATTGGATTTCAAAACGGCCGCCATTTGAAATCTACATTTGCGATTATCTGTGGGTCTAATGTTGCTATTGACTAGATTCTGGTGTCTAAATGTATGTTTTTTGGGTCAAGGAATCTAATGTTAACAATCTGAATTGCGTTTTTTCAAACAGCAGACTGATGAAGAATACCAATGGCTAGGCAATGCCCATCCCTGCTGAAATCCGAGAAAACGTAAACAAATTAAGCCTATAGCAATTTAAAGTAACAAGGGTGTGATTACGGCTGGAATTAATGTGGCGTGACGGTGAACGGAGAGGAGCGGGCTGAAAATCCGGTGAGCGAGAGCGTAGCGGTGAGCAGGTATGAAAAAAATTAGCTGGAGCGTCAGCGGAGTGCGGAACGGGAGTACGGAATGCAAACCCGAGGAGTATTTTTTTCAAATCCGGGTTTATGGGTTTTATGGCCTCCAAACCCGGGTATCCGGGTTTGATTATTAGTCCGGCGGGCGGCCGGTACAGTACGTACAGTATAGTCACTTGTCAGAGGCAGACCATCGAGTCGTGGACTATAGGCTACGCGGCGGCCGGCGGTTAGATGGATCATGAAAGTAAGTTAAAACAACACGACATGAGCTCTATGAGCATGTCATTGTATAAATTACACAAAAACTGTAACTGTCCTTTCAGTTTTATGTTCAACCTTCATCGTTCCAAAATGAGTCCAGCTTCTGCACGAATAGGTCTAGGCCTACGTTTAAGATAGGCCTACTGATTGACAAATTGCCAGTTCTACAGTTTGTATAGGCCGACATGTACAATGTACATAGGGAGTGTAGGTCTAATCCCCTGGTTGCGATAATAGCTGCGCAAAAAGCACAAAGTATTCAGTGTCGCGTCACTGAGAAGCGAACAAATCTTTGTACAAAGTATCCCTGCGACGTAAAAAGCGCTCTCCGCTTCTACCAATGTCGGGGGGATTGACTGCAAATAAGAGTACGTACACGAGCTGTAGAATGCAGCCACACACACCGCTGCACTCGAAAACTCCCATCTCGCTTTTTATCGCAGCAAGCATAGACTTAATATATATGATACAACACTAGCACCCGATCTTATTTTCAACGAAAGAGCCAACACCAGAGGCAACCACTATAAGTTACAAAATCATGCGTTTTATTCAGATCCGTGTCTAGGGCCCCGCAGCACCTGCCGCAGTTGCGGGGGGCCGCAAACCTGTCAGGGGGCCTCAAGCGAAAGAATAAAAATTTTTATGAAGGGGAAGGTAAACTGCAGTATGCAGTTTAAAAATTGAAATAATTATAGGTAGGCCTACCTTGTTGTACCTTTACTTATTTTGTACATGGTTCATTAACCTCCTTCGGTTACACGTTTCTTTTCTGTTAGCAATTTTTGAAGTAGGAAAAAGTTAAGGCTAATTTCATTAATTGACATACGTAGTTAAGCTCAAGCACTAAGCACAGTACTGTACTTACCGCATGTAGGCTATCTGCCAGAGGGCCGCAAGGCAAATCTTGCGGGGGGGGGGCGCAAGGACTCTTGACACGGCACTGGTTTCATTATGACCCACGAAAGCAAT
>Ga0126335_1003025_pt1 | contig 10313 bp, 7 predicted proteins | sample OlaspJWI45metaG_FD_108409 | JGI IMG/M metagenome (GOLD analysis project Ga0126335, IMG submission 108409) | Marine gutless worms symbiont microbial communities from Oahu, Hawaii - Olavius sp. 1 OAHU.JWI-45 metaG | ecosystem: Host-associated > Annelida > Digestive system > Unclassified | place... | reverse complement strand
TTGCCCCGCCTCTCTTAGGTTTAACCAAAATGACGGGACAGAACAGTAGGAGCTGCTTCCATGCTGGCTTGTCATTTGGGTCATTGACTATCTTGTTGATGATCTTCGTCAGCAGGTCTCTGTAGGACGCCCGTGCAGCCCGCGGAATTCTACTGACTGGCCTGACCCATGGTGGATGTGAGAGCCCTCTAACAGAACTCTGGTGTCCCAGGACAGTGCTGTCATGGACGGTGCCCGGAAGACTGCTTGCTGTTGAGTTGTACTACAAGACGGCATAGACGTGGAGCTGGATGCTAGTGGCCTGTCTGACCCGAGGCATGTGTTGTCCTGGGCCCATGCCGGTGGATGTGACCTGTAGCCTTCTGTGTCTTAAACGTGGACCAGCATACGGAGCATATACCGTTATCTTTAGGAGTCTTCTGACTGTCTCTCGTATGCCCCTGGCTCATGGTACACAGACGGAACAGCTATTCTAGCGACATCGGCGGTGGGCGTGGCTCAGTGCCTACCGGAGAATAGACGAAAGTTAAAAGCAAGGGGATCAAACGTCCCGAAAAATTGATCTCGTTTATCGACGGGGTGTGGGGAAAATGCGGTCTCCCTACCAAACAACAGTACTTACTCTCCAGTGGGAAAACAAGAAAATTAATCCGTATTTCCAAGCTTGTTTTTCATTTTTTAAATGTTGTGGACTCCAAACATCCACAACGTTAGTCGTTTTCACCAAATGTGCCGATCTGACATATAAGAGACAGCGTGTAGGCTAAACGGCTGTGCAATGAATGTTATTCTTTGCGCTTTGTCTTCTCGCCCTTTCGTACTTAGGTGGCAACTTGTAGCAAGAGAGTCAGACTTGACTGAGCCAGCGACAGCGAGCTGTTAACATCCAGACAATCATCGGTGCTCTGTTGGACAGCAAAGCGGCAGCAGCTTGAAAAAATGTTCTGCACGCGACAACTGCATTAGCCAACCAGTCCGCTAGCTGTCTAGTTCATTAACGTAAAATCGTTCGGGCAGGCAGAGACAAAGTGTACGGTGAAAACGTTTCCTGTCGTCATTAATCAGAGTTTTCAGCGTCAGCCGCAGCAACAGCAGCATCCATCCGTCAGTCAGCGGGGACTTTTCGACTGCACGCGGCGACGAACAGCGATCACCGACGACCGTACGACTATACGATACGACTTTGATTTACTAATACTGCCACCGGCACCGGTGCATTATCGTCGCGCACTCGATATGCTTGAATGCGCCGACGACTTGGCGAAACGGACAGAAGACGCCGCCGTCGCATCCAGCCACAACTTAAGCCGCCACTGCCCGCAGCCACCGACAGACCGCCCGACCGTCTCGTGATCACCTCATTTAGCCCCTATATACTTTCGCCGAACTATTGCTGCCGATGAGACGGCAGACGAAATTAACGGCCCATGAACTACGTTCAATACTAAATTAGTGGCATATCCATCCGGGTCAACAAATCGGTTTACCGGGTGGCTTTGGCGAGGCCGATGCGCTTGTCTCTGTGACTCCGCGAAAGAAATAAGCAATTGTCGGGCTTCATATTGGCAAAAAACGCCCTAGCAGGTACTCAGTACTTCTTTAACTAGGAACAAAGCGAATGCCTTTCTAAACACTTAAAAGATCTATATATTTCATCTGCGTTTCGACGGTTCTGAGCCAATCGAAACAACGTTTATTGCAATTCAATTATACACCATGGACGCAGAGCACACAGAAAGGCAATCCAGCTTAAGTGCGCATGATTAGAAGATGGTTCAGCTGTAATGCATCCCAGTTTGGCTTCTCCGCGATTAAAGCCTGAAGCTTCCATCGCCAATCTATCATTTAGAGACAACTTTATGGCAAAAGCAGCAAAGCTATAATTATCACAATTTCCACAAAGAATAAACGCACCGCACTACATGAGAAACTTATTGACACCACCTTCTGATGTCACTTCGCGTTCATCCTTGCGTTCATCAACCAGAGGAAACATGGTCGTCCAGAGAACAAGACGGAAGATCGGTGACAGCCTGTTCTCTGGACGACTCTGTCACTGACAGAGCGTTCTCTGTGGCAGCACCACGTACATGAAATCGACTGCCGACTGACTTGAAACTTTCGCGTTCGAGACCTGCTTTTAAAAACATCTTTAAAGTTTTATGTTTGAGCAAGCATATTAAACTGCGCTATGAAATAACCATGTAGGCCTAATGATAATGCTCCCTCGGTCTTATAGTAGGGGGCGCATTACAAATGTATCTGTGTCATTGTTATCGTCAATAAAGTACACTAAAAAGAGTTAACAGTTAACAAATAAAAGAAAACAAAGGTGCAAAAATTAAATTAATGGAAGATCTTGATTTTTGATTCTGCGAAATTTCTGTGCTTTTGTGGATAGAATGTTGAAACAGAGTAGTCTATCACGTGATTGTTTCTGTGATAGTAGCGGTCAAATCTATGGCAATGGTAGCTAGTCAACTTCAACTATCAGCTGTCTCTACAACGAATGGACAAAGAACACTAGCCAACTTAATAGTAGCATAATTAGCATTAGTGTTGTAAAATTACCGGTAATTTATTCCGTCGGTAAGTTACCGGTAACTAACCGGTAAATTACCGGAGGCTTTACAACACTAACTAGCATTAGTATGTATGTATATTTATTTGCCCATAAAAGGAGTGACATAACAATAAGATGTACAGCGAATGAGCCGGACAGCAAGGCTCGGACAAGCGCTATCAGCTGCCCTTAATATACAAGTCTGTTTGTAATGTATTAGCCAATGGTTCTTTTGAAAGAGGACAGTGTTGTAAAATCAACAGCTGGGACTGGTAGCTTATTCTAAACATTAATAACTCTATCAGTAGTAGTACTATTATTACCACTTGGACTATTATTGTAACAATTCTACGACAACTTTGCAGCAATAAATGGTTACAACAAAGTTACTAACGAGATACACGGACAGCTACATAAAGCAGGGTGGGTGATGCTACGGTGCTATACTACACTTGGTTGTTTGTGCCTACAAACTCAACATATAGGACGTTATAGAAGGTGTCACTCGTTCAGGGAGCTGAGCCCCTCCTGAAACGAGGAAAAGGGGCCGAACTTTTACTTATGAAAACAAAACTAAATTTAGCACTCAGAGTGCACCAAAATGCACTATCTTGATGTCAAAAATTCAAAAAAAAATTCTCGGAAGGCTGCCCCCGTCCTACGTCGTATCCATCTCCATCAACCCGGAAGTCAGGTATCTTGGAGCTCCCCACCCGGAAATAATTTCTGCCCACGCCCCTGTACTCGTTGTTATTTGAGCTATTTCTAAACCACGTGGTTGTCGACTAGACAGCGTTGTGTTACTATTTCAAGAGCAGACTGCAGCGACAAACAACTCGTCACCAGCTCGACATTAAGTCAAGTCTGTTTCTGCATCCATCACCACACAAGGTCAGCCGCCGCAGCGGCTTTCCAATTAGCGATTAATGACAAGTCGTGCGCAATGTATAACGCAGACCAGAGCGCAGGTGCTCGTCAGTGGATAGACATATTCACCGGACTGTTGTGCCATTTCGGGGCCGTTTATAGAAGTAAAGGTAACAGTAGAGAGAGAGCACTTGATATAACGCCTCTTTATCAGGTAAACCTCATACCAGAAACGCTCAGGTACGGCACGCGTTGTTAAAGGATCGCACAGTTTTGCCTGCACACCCACGCGTTTATCAACGAAAGAATGAACCATACCTACCTTTGCCTTCCCAGTCGAAGCTAGTCCTCATTTATCTATGCACCAGAGCAGTGAGTAAACAGTCTGCCCACTGCCAAGGACCGTTACGTGATGGATGTTGCAGCTGTTAACTGTCCAAACCGTCTCGCCTCATTGGGAGTAAACAGCTAGCTCACCGCTGCTGGCCAGAATGTGGCAGTCAGAAGTCGAACCGCGACTTCTCGAGTCGCAAGCCACAACAGTAACCACTAGTATGAGGTGTTATTACTTGATATGTCCAAAACAGCAAAAAGTAGAACAAAATTACACATCACATGTATATAAAGATGTATAAAAGATTTTCTGGCGGTCTGAATGAAAACCAATCAAGCAAGGCTGTACCATTTGTATTGAACTTGTCACCTACTGAATGAATGCCCCGTGACGTCGCACCTTTAGAGCAATGTTAATCCCACAGCAGCATGAAACCTTCGCGGCAGCCAATTTCCACGATATAATTATGTTACTACACATGTACTGCTGGCGCCGGCGTTCTGCCATCGCTTAATTACACTGCGTTGTCGTCTACATGTACGTATCTCTAGCCCGAGTCCAACGTTTCGCTCTGATGACGAGCAACGAGCTGTCTAGGCAATGTTTTGGTGCAATTTAGTATAACGGTCGTTTTATTCCGGGGTCGCCGGCCTCCTTGCTTGCATAGAAAGTAACTATGTCGACGCCACCCGCTGACCAAACCTTTCCAGGTCCCAACCAAATTGTTACAAGCCATGCACATATCGCTCTCTAACCTGAACGTTGTCGTTAAGATCACATAAGCTCTATAGCAAAGCAGTCGTGATTACGTGCTCACAGATCAGACTTGCTGTTGCATGCCTTTCTACGTTTATTTCCGAAAAGATTTCATTTTTTGGCGACTGCATAAAACGTTTGGGGGCTAGAGTCTGATTTGCCCATTTTGTAGATCGTCATTGTTGTACTGATACAGCAAACACCTTCAGCACTGCATTGAAGCCTCTGAGGTACTTGGCAATGAGTTTAATGACAAGGAATTCGAACACCCGGACGACGTGCAGTTGCAAAAGCAAGTCAAGGCTGCAAACTGCTCTCTGGCAATAATATAGCGACAGAAGTGGAGCCTAATACAGACAATCTGTCGAATCGTGACGTCTAGATCGTCTCTAATCTGAGACAGCGTCTGATAGCTAGTTGTCTTGCTAGCCACTTCTACGCGACAGGACGAGCCGCAAAGCTGCAGTCGAGTCAAGTCAGATGAAGAACGGTCCGGTTCCCACATTGCGGCGACTGTAAGTAATTAACCGTTAGACAGCCTGTCCGACAGTTTCCCTCCAAGGTCACTCGTGAGTCAAGACAAGTGACAAACTGCTGCTGTCACCATGCATAGCTCATCCCCAACCCACCTCTGCACACTCATCTGTGACTGTGACACTTATTATATTCATTGTCTTGAATATATGAAGCAAAGACAGCAGGCGTAGCGTTGCACACAATATGGGCGACACATGGAAATCTGATTACAGTAGAGTGTAATACATGTTTTCAGTGACTGTCGACTCAAAACACTTTCCTATTTGTTGTGTGTTGACCACAAGAGGAAATTTCGCATTTATTAACAATTACGCCGATTTTTAAACACTCAAACGCACTACAATTGCTCAAATCACTTCACAAATAGCAAAGTTTTCAAGTCATGGGAGATGTGGCGGAGCCTAAAAGACAATTTGCATTGGCGACGATTTTCTGGCTCTGGCTTCCTCTCTGTGTGTGACTTACGGTTACCGTTGTGGCTGAGACAGCAGAGCGTCAGTAACTGATGCGGAGACGAGACGATGCTACACACTCGCTACACTGGGCTACTGCAGCTGGCCATGAAATATTCAACGCTTTGACATCGATCGACACTGACTCGCGTGCGTAGAAAGGCGAATAATGTCGATATGTGGGCATTGAAATACCGTAAAAAACGCTGTCAGTCATAATATGCCTTATTACATGACATTGTATTTTGTTACTGTTTCTGTCAGCTACGTGAAGAACATCTTGCCTGTGAAACCGGTGATAAGTGATAATAACATGCACGGATATAGTCTTCAGGTATCGTCTGCTGAAGCTCTACGTTTTCTCATTAGATGGTGTTTCCATTCGGGTCATGTTTAATGACTTTGACTGTGAACAATTCTAAGAAAAATTACTGGAATTAACAATATTTCGATATGGAAAACTGGAAGTCGGTTTTGCTGTTAAGACACATAAGAAAACAACATAGAAAGATAACCAGATAGCAGACAGTGTGTCACAACTGCAAGCGCCAGAGTCTGCTAAAAGTCAATATCAGTAGACTAATTGTATCGGATTATCACGGTTTAGTATATCGCCAAAGGCCTATACACAATGTATATAAAACAATAGAGGCATGTATGGTTTATTATTTCATGGATAAACGCGTCTGTTGGTACTAAAACTGTGATCTCTGACAACGCGTGGTATACCTGAGCTCTTCCGTGACCAGGTTGCCTCATAAAGAGGCGCTAGGGCCTAGGTATCGAGTATGAAGAAAATGTATCAAGGTTACTCGGATGTCTGTGTGGAAGTCAACTGACGAGTGTGCGTCACGGAGTGTTTTCATAAATCCTGATCACAGATCCCCAAGCACTTGCTGAATTAGCTTACGAACGCAGCCGACAAGCTCTGCTCGGCAGATCGTCGAGTCCGTCGGTCTCTCTCTATAGTGTAGTGCCCTCGACGCAGTAATAAAGACCAATATACAAGAGATTAAATCGTGCTTCGAGACTACGACATGTGCCGACATAACGACAACAAATGGCAACCGTCTCAGCGTGGGTGGTCTGGAATGGACTGCCATCTGAAACTAGGCCTACGTGAGAATTAACAATAGAGTGACACGACATCTGACGACCGTCGTCAGCGTACCACAGATGATCCAGTCGTCCATGTAATAGACAAATTAATCTTCATATACACTGTCCTACGACGTACAGCCATGCTGTGACGTTTCCTTTCGCAACTGATTTCTTGCAACGAACCATGACGTCTGTGTCGCGCTTCGTAATTCTATTCTACCACGTCAAACTGGCTGAATCACCCACTGTGTCTGCGAAAAAATGTAGCCAAAAGACTCTAGTTTTTGACGTTGACAATGCATAGTTTATTTCGACACTAGGGGTACTGGCCCAAAATAATACTCCTTCAAAGAGGCACCCCGCTGTCGATAGCGAAAACGTGAAATAAATGGCCCGTAAATAAATACACATACGCAGGTGGTCTGCCTTCGACTTAAAGGCATTTTTTGTTACTGTCATACTATTTATAACTCATTATTCTGATCGGTTATTTTTTTCTGTTGGAATATCCTTGTGAAGAAATTTCGTTTCGGTGAAAAGCTGTTTCGAATTTCATTCTATATAGGTCTATACCATTCGCAGCGTCTCCAATAGTCTTATAAAAGAGGTTAAAGAACATAAAGGTTGTCGTCTTTACTGGGAAAGAGATTGGGCAATTCACTTGTGGTAGGTGTTTGATATCGCACATCGCTAATTTTGATTTTTTTTTCTGGTTGTGAAAATGAAATAAATGAATGAATGAATGAATGAATGAATTTATTCGCTTGACAGAAAAATAAGACAATCAGTCAAGCAGGCACACCGAGGCACGATAACTGCGTGCACTTACCGGTGTCCTGAATCAACAATTATACAACTGACTACGTAGTTAAAACCCAACATTACAAAAATAAAAGCTGTTTAGTTATAAAACGTACGAAAACACATACATTAAACATAACACAGAGAAAAGAAAAACGCTGAACAGTATACACACGACCAACGAGATACAAGTTTAATCGTTATTACAATGTAAAAACTTCGCAAGATCAGTTGAGTGCACTGTTCGTCTAAAAGCCACCAGTGATGAATAAATCTGTGTTAGCTGAGAGTGAGTTCCACACTGTTAAAATTCTACATGATAAAAATTTTATTCCAATATTACAAGAGTTTTGCGGTTTGTGTAGTTAGACAGCGTGACCTGTGTTATTTGTGTTGCTGCTGAACTGAAAATAATCCGAAGACGTTAACGATGTTAAACCGAAAACGATTTTGTAACAGAGAATAAGGTCTAGTTGAAAGCGTCGCAGTTCTAAAGTTGGTAGTCCAAGGCAACTTAGTCGCTTTTTACTGCTACGTTGGGACACGACGGTACTATACCGTCGTCAACTACACCAACAGAGGCATAATACACGTTAAACATATTCACTTTATCACTGTTCGACATGACAATAGTGTCATTCTCATCAACCAGAGCGCCAATAGTGCCACGATAAGATATACGGTTGTTAACGTACTTGTAAAACATACCAAGGTTATAACATTCTCTTTGTGTCGTCTGGTTAGTTCACGACACTTGCGCCGGAGCTCCTTAGTACACTTGTAATACTGAGATTTAGCATGTGGTCCCGGAGTCGTCTGACATTTCCCCATTAACAACGTTTCTTTGTGATAAGCTTACGTATTTCACGGTTTTGATAGTTTTTCTTATGTGCGCTAACAATGATGTTAAACCGTGGAATGTGATGGTCAACTGCCTTCCACCCACATGCTGACCATGCATGTAAAGCGTGGGATTATTTCAAATAATTTTGTCCCACCTTATATTCTGCAGGCAATGCACAGTAGCCGCGTAATCTCCCTTATACCAGCTGTACTTTGGTTTCCCGTGCGCACCAGAGATGGATTTAAAAACAGATTTAGTACTCGTCACAAATTGAAATTCAATGGGCAGCGATCGCTGTTGCCGAGTGGTGGGCAGCAATCCATAATACAAATAATCTGATCATCATCAGAAAATATCAAATCAAGAACATTTTCGCCACGAGTAGCAAAGTTGATAAACTGTGAGTAGCCTCGACTAGTCGTCAAAGCGAAGATACGGTACGTGCGCTGATGTGGTTTCCTGGTGAAGACCACATCAGCGCACGTATCTTTGATTTTATGACTTTTGCAATGAAGTAACGTAGGCGCCTCGTTCGCTTCACGGCTGGTATCGACTTGTATAAGGTGGTCGGCGCCATTTTCATCATACAATGTACCGGTATTAGTGTATTGCCAAAGCACCAACTACAATAGCGGTCATTAAGTGAATGGACTCGTTGCTTTGCTCAACACAGTCAGACTGATTAAATGGATACATTTACTCGAGGAGATCTCGAAGTAGAGAAGACTTAATGAAGTGGCGCCAGTCGATGCAGTCGTGACAATACCTTTGATGGAATAAAGAACATTAAACAATTTTTGTTGGCACAGCAAGATTATTTGTAATGTTGGATTAGAAGTATCACACATGAAACTGAAAGATGACATAACAGACTGTCATCTTCTTCCTGTCCTTTTCTATTCTCCTACTTTCCTCTCTAGTATTTATTCCATTTTTTCTTTTATCAGTTTTCTGGTTAAGTAATTAATGGCGTTGATGGGTGCAGACGTTATCAGTCTACAGACAGACTCGAACCCAAGTCAGCACGATCCTAGGATTGGTATATGCTTAGATGAACCGGGTGAACTCTTAGAATCATAGAATGACTTCTCTACAATGACAGCACCATAAACGTGCTTGTGTATATTTCTCTGTGTGGCTCTGTTCTGTTCTGTCCATCCTCTCTGTGTGTGTTCTTTTGAGTGAGTGTGTGAGTGGGTGAGTGAGACTAAAGGCTTAACGTCCCACTCGACACATTATAAGTCATTTCGGGGACGGTTTTATGGGCCGATGACATAACCAACAGTGTCAAAGCACTGAAGAAATCCAATTGTTCTTTTGTGTTGTTCTGTGAACCATGTTGCCTAAGTCAAAATAAAATTATGAAAATGAACTTTGGCACGGGTGTTGTTAGTTATTTTTTCTTTCCTCCCAGAATTCAAATTTTGATTACAAAAATTAAAACTGCGCTCTAAACGTCGTCCAAACTGTAAAACTTTGACATATTTTTTATGTTTTCTATTTTCAGTATCAATTTAATAAAAATTCTCTTTCATCGGCAACTTAATAGCTTCAGGAAGACAGGCCGGTGCATCACAATAGCAAGGACAGTAGAGATGAAATATGCATGGAGACGTGTAAGTCTCGAGTGGCATGTCTGTCGAGTCGACTCAAGCAGACGATGTGATGTACGTACACAAGGATAGAACAGCCGATATGTATTCGTGTAGTCACAGTCCCACGACATTTGTATCACTATTCACGCGCCGCAGCACTACGCGCTCTGATTGAGCATCGCGCCGAACTGAAGCGAGCGACGATGATGGGCTCTGAATTCATCATCATCATCAAGTAACATCATCATTATCATCATCAGCAGCAGCAGTCCCCGTCATTCGTACAGCGAGAGGGCGTACGGACGAAGACTGATCGCTACATTTCTTGATCTCTTCCGTCCTGTAGATGTCAGTCTCAAAAATCACAGATTATTGTCACAGTTAGGATCGGACAGCGTTTTATGTTGAATTTACTTGTTACAGTCAAGCTAATCTACATAGCATCAGCCTATTTGATTTGATA
>Ga0126335_1003024_pt1 | contig 10313 bp, 6 predicted proteins | sample OlaspJWI45metaG_FD_108409 | JGI IMG/M metagenome (GOLD analysis project Ga0126335, IMG submission 108409) | Marine gutless worms symbiont microbial communities from Oahu, Hawaii - Olavius sp. 1 OAHU.JWI-45 metaG | ecosystem: Host-associated > Annelida > Digestive system > Unclassified | place... | reverse complement strand
GTCCAACCATTCCAATTCCTGTTCACAAATATTTAGTAACTGCTGGAGAGATGTAACCGACGGTGCTATTAGTAAGATGTCATCAGCGTATAGCAAAATACTCATACATATCCACTTTATATAACAACCGACATTACTCTTAATAGCTTTTTCAACAACACTATCAATATAAATCGAGAAAAAATAAGGAGATAACACACCACCTTGCCGTATACCGCATACTAAACCGATAAACCTAGACATGATAGAACCCCATTTTACACATCACTACGCACAACCATTTTACCCATTTTTACTCATTTTTTATTGCCATTCTCTTTTATTCTATGGCTTATTCGCTGCAGTGCCATCATGTGTTTCAGTTGCGGCTACCAATTTACATTAAAGAATTTTGAGGATGATGATGACGATGGTGAGTAAGCCGACCTTCCTTGGCTCTGACTCCTTGGAGGCGACAGTGATGGGGAAGACAGTCAGTCCATTCAGACCACTGAGAGACGACACAGTCATGGGGACAGGCAGTGTCGCAGAAGCGCGTGTGTTCTGGAGGTTCCATGCCGCACTGCTCGTCAGCTACGGGCACCGAGTCTGACAGCAGCAACATATACGACGATTCACCTGCGCCGTAGTGCATAGCTGAGCCACGAACACACTGCACTGTCTGATCGTTTTCAATATATTCTCTTTCGTGCTCAGATTATGGCGATCTTAATCGACAGCAGCGTCAGCAGACGCCGTGAACAGTCGCAGTAATACGGCGAGAATTTGTGGCTGGTGTTATATTTTGCACGATGTATGCAAAGATCAGGATGACATAACATATAGCGGGTGAGTCAAAGAAAGTAATCCCCTAAGAAATAATTCAAATATTGCCCTTAACTTTGTCAAATCTGAACCGATTTTCAAAATTCTTTCACTGCTACAAAGGCTATCTCGTTTGCAACAAAGGCCGTGTAATGGCTAACACCGCACCTTAATATGTTGCTGTACTACCTTGGGAAGTGGAAAGAGGTCAAATTTGCTGAAAATCTGAAAGACAATGCGAACGAAATCACAGAATGTTTTATGTAAACAGGTCTATGTGTTGACAGCGACCCTGCTCATTGGGCACGCGACGCTGTACGAGTTCTCGAGCAGGCAACACATCTTTAATTGGACCAGATCTGAGCAGCTCCGATCTCAACCTGGTCTACTAGAAGATATGGGGTGTCGTCTAGCAGCAAGTTTATCGGTAGCGGGTGCATCAAATTGATGAAGTGAAGCAATACTATAAGCCATGGTTTGTGTGTAAATTTTATTAAATTTCAACTTAACAAAAAGACATTCATTAATAGAGCAATATTCAATGACTGTTATTAATTCCTTATGTATTGTTATTTTCTGTGCCGGTATTTACTTAGTTAGCCTACAGTCATTGTTGTGTTGCCGTGTCACGCGGTTGTCGTGATTATGTTATACATAGTAATAAATAAACAAATAACATTTGGCTTGGCATGGACCACCACATTACGACTATGCGGTTGACGAGGGGCGTAAGCATTCTAGAACATGTATGCGAGCAAATGCAGGCACTTGAGCAATTGTTGTGACAGTATTAATATCTATTCAGCTGTATGACATCAAAACGTTTCATTTCTTGTTACACATGAGTACGATTTGTAAATTGTTTTTTGTAATTTGTAACAAGTTTTGACTTTTTACTTTTCAAGATAGTGCAGCAACATAATTAAGGTGAGGTGAAATATTACATGTTTGTTGTAAATTATATACTCTTTCAAGCGGTGAAAGAACTTTAATATTCTGTTAGGTTTGACAAAGTTAAGGCCAATTTCTTAAGGTCGATTACTTAGGAGATTACTTTTTTGACTCACCCGGTACATACATACACAAGAAATTTTTAAAGTGGCCTAAGCAAAAACCTCGAAGACCACTAAAAAGAAAAATGCAGTCATGGAAATGATATAGAAAACAAAAAAGTTTTCAGTTTGCGGCAGAATGACGTCAGTGACACACAAGTGCACTGCATATTCATCATACACCCAAGACGTAAAATAAATCAGAAATTTAAAAAAACATTAACTATTAGAAAAAAGTCTTAAGCGAACTGCTGTTGAATGCTACGACGTCGCCAAATCAATAAAGAAAAAATAAGAAAGAATAAGACAATTTCTTCTTTATTCTAGTCTAATCAGTAGCAACTTATGCAGCCAGACAGGTAATTATTGTTGTTTACTTCATATCAAGCATGGCTATAAGCAGAGATTTTTCGGCTAAACGTGGCTAGCAAGAGTGCTGAAGTAAAAGAAAAAGAAGAAAGAAGAAAAGATGCAGTGATCTGAGTGACAGTATATATTACCGTAGACTCGGACACAGAGAACTGTTCTGTTGTGGAGACCTCGGCCACAGTTCAGATGTGATCTGCATGGCGTCCACTCGCCAACGATCCATTTGTGACTGCACACGGTACAGCAGTTCGAGCAACAACAGCTCGCTGGTGCATCTAATAATGTAGGTCTGTAGGAGGCGGGATTAAAAACGTAGCAGGATGAAAATGGAATTTCTCAAACGGCGTTAATGTTATAGCGCAAGATTTCCTACGAATAGTACTTGATTTGTCAGTGTCAGTTGTGCAATTTTTTAATGAAATTATTCATTCATTCATTTATTATTACACCACGAAGGTAGCTCAAAAATACACACACAAAACACACAGACATTAAAACCTAGAGCCTACAAATCAAAAAAATACACAATAATGCAGATGGTGAAACATTACTAACAATAAACTCTCAGTAAACGATAACCAAATAGCTGATTTAATTGATCCTGTGGTTTGCAACGGTGAAAATATGCCACATGGACTAGCAACTGTCATAAACCAACCTAAAACAAAACGTGACATGGAGTACAAAATAACATTGCTAGACATGTACATTTCTTCCAAAACAGTAACTTACTTTGATCAATGAAAACTGATAACGGTAACGTAGAAAGAGGAATGATAGTAGTAAATTATGACAACATGTGTACAAATAGCATTGACGGAAATAAGAAGTTCAATTTTTGCAAAGGATGTTCGCCTAATCAAGCGTCGACGCACTGAACTGACTTTGTGAATTTCTTTTGCTCGTAGTCATAGATTTTAGCTTTATTCTTCTTTACCTTAAGCATCCTAAAGTCTGGTGTTATTGTTAAGTAATAGACTAAGCTAGCCACAGGTCAATAATGTTGTTAAGCGAACGTATGTCCTATCATATCGCAGTCGTAATTTAATAAGCTTATGGTGGAGATGGAGAGATGATGAAAAAGAATGGTCAAACAGAACAGTGCCGAAGCGTTCGCGGTTGACGAGAAACAGGCAGCAGTGGAGAACGCTGGTACGTCAAGTGGTCTCAAACCCTTAGAAATGAGGATAAAAAGAAGCAAACAAACAGTGGCTATAGTGCTCAACTGTCCGACTTAACGCCGTAGTCGCCGACGTTAACTTCGCCTGGAAAAAGTCCGACTCCTGTACATATTGTTCAATTCAGTGCACGGCACTCCCGTCCACCCTTCCTCAGACCCTATGGCTTACCCCCAACAATTTAAATTGCCGACCTCTCCTGGCGAAATTTCTTAAATAAGTGTCTGGCCCTGGTTAAGCCTTAGCAGTTCTTACTTGTGGCACAAGTCGTCTGTCGTCGTGTGGGGTCTGAGACGCCGCTTTGTCTCGTCGCAGTCCGTCGTCGCCACGACGTCGTACAACTCGTCGGCGTTGACGACCGAGTACGCTGATTGGTTGTAGGTTGTCGCCGGAAGTACGTCGGCAGTGACGTCAACGTGGAGGCAGTACGAGGATGACGTCATCAGACACAGCTGGTACTCAGCGGGCACGGGCGTCGCCGCACAGCGACTACACAACAGACACAGAAAAGATACAAAGACAGCAACGCAACGACTAATTCACGAACTGTATAAACCATACACATTCGTAGTGTTATACATGGATTTTAATTTGTGACCTTCAATCTGTTTTTTTGTCTGTCCGTTTGTCTCATACAGGCTTTAACTCCAAAACCTGAAGTCGTGACATACATGCATACAAACAAACATCAACAGACCGACACCATGAATACAACCATGCCGCTACGTGGGTGGCAAAAATGTTTGCAAATGCACGTCTATTGGGGACAACAGTACTACAGATCACCTGAGTTCAGTGGGACTGCCTAGCTCGTCGACGCAGCCCACTGATCGGTAGCGATGTCCAACAGGGTGAGGATGGACAGTTCGATCACGCACATGTTCACAGTCAGACCACCGACCTACTCGGTAGACCGGTCGACGTCGAGGCGTCGTCTGTACTTCTGACGCACTGCAAACGTCGGCGTCATCGTCGTCGGCGTCATCGTCGCAGCGACGCGTCTGGAACATGGGCGCGCGGCACTCGCGTCCACCGTGCTGCGGTCCCACCAGCACGCGGCGACGGCGCGTCTGTAGGCCGCCACAGCAAGATGACCACGGCCCCAGCTCGGTGACGACGCAGTCCTGAGGGCACGGCAGGCGACAAAGTCTCTCTGTCACCGGGCGTCCGTCGCCGGTCGTCAGTTGACACGCGTCATGTGGCGTCACTGACGTCAAGTCAGCGTTGCAGACATGACGACACGTCACGTTACGTCGCTGTATGCCGTACAGCGCCAACTCCTACGTTTTATACACAGCACACTAACACGGTCATTGCCCATTAAAACTGCTAGTACGACAGTGCGTCCGGGAAAAAAAGTAAACCAGTGTATACATTTTGATAACTCTGGCAAACAACGTCAGATTTTAACCAAATTGTACGCCAACAATGTAGCATCTAATCGCAAACAAATCGCCAGATTTCAGTAAAATCTGTCAAGGTCTGCAAATGTTACAGCAAAAACATGAAGTGTCCACTATTGGTAACGACTTTCCAATCCCCTTAGCAACGGTTGCTAGTTTCCCAAAACTGTTAATTTATCACAACTTGCATGTCCTCACACCTTGGGTTGATCGGGCAGAGTAGCGCAGACGTTGTGAAGCGACGTCGCTGAGCACGCGGACCAGTCTCCAACCAGCCAGCTGTACGTGCGTCGATGATGGTCACAGACGACAAAGCAAGGGCGTGATGACGGGGGTCTTCGGTTTGCCGGACACAGCAGCTTGTCGACTGCCAGACCATCATCCAGTATACAGCTGACATGGCGCGTCTGAATGCCACCCGCACCGCAGTTGCCATGACGACGACGACAGGTGCTCCAACGGCCTACAGACGGTGTCTCTAATTAGCTTACTTGACAGAACAGTTTAAACTTTATCGTTTCCACATTTTATTCACCCAGAAATAACGACCATCCCAATGTTGGGTTGTTTAACAGCAGTTCTCAAACTTTGTCCAGAAACACAATGCACCGTACTGCTGCCGTAGCAGAAATTTTCTGTTTAGAAATGACGTGAAAGCGTAACTGCTGTTTTTCGAAATCACTGCTTAAACCGTAGTATCCAGAGTTGTCGTTGTGGCTTGCAGAGTGCAGAAGTGGTAAGTTATAGCGACATTCGTGTGCATTAAAACTGCTGCATACATTTACGAATTTCCGTGTTACTTTTTGTCTAATTTTCTAATTTTTAAACTACAGTTTTAAAGTGACCCAAAACAGAAAATACTTTCTACACGTTTATAAAGTGCCACAACAAAATAGAACACGAAATAGCCAAGGCATAATGTCGAAAGAGAAATGTTTTGAGTAGCCGATGAAAGATGACAGATACTAGGCAGCAACAAAACCGCTCGGAGCTTCAGAGGCTTCTTTCATTTCGTGCTTTTTATCGACATCGGCTACGACTATATATTGCGCTAATAGTCCACGCTATTGATTCTGGAGTAAACAAAACCACGCGACTCTGGCCCAGCGGCGACAGATGGTCGTGCAAAGACAAGAGACCTGGTGAGAAAATCCATTTGCTCTTACTGTTTGCTGGTTGATATACGGGCTGCTTCGGTTCTGCAGTTTTTAGCCGCAGGGAAATTACTGTTTCCTCTGCCAGATATCTTCAGAAAGTTTAGCTCGAGTTTGTGCATCACGGTCATGGGGTTACGTGGTTCCCCTTTGATTAAAGGACGATCTACACCTTTAGAAGACAAATTCCAGATTTGCTGCAAATTTGGGAAGATAACGCAGACAATTCAAAACTGACACAAAATGCCTTGTTATTTACATGCACCCACTTTATTGTATTTTGCTTATTTACTTGTGACTTACTTACTTACTACCCTAGTTTCTGGTTTTTATTAAATATTCTTTGAAATAGCAGGCAGCTTTATCTAAACAGTCCTAAACATTAACAGTTCTGCACGCCCGGTATGCGACACTGTGCGACTTTTCAAGAAGGCAACACCTCTTTCATCCGATCAGATCTTTGGCCACCAAACAGTCCTGACCTCAATCTAGTCTATTATAAAATATAGGGTGTCGTCCAGCAGCCAGTTTATCAGTCACAGGTGCATAACGTTGACGAACTGATGCAGCGCTTACTGAATGTTTGGCGTAGCACTGACCACAATGCAGGTTGTGAGTGACAGGGTCATCTTCCATCATGCGTACGGGCAAATTATGAATGCTTGAGAAACTGATGAGACAGCATTAATATCCATTCCACTCAGTCGTATGACATAAAATGTTTCATTTTTGTCACACACAATATGGCTTTACAGCTGCATCTTTTGTGCTTTTTACCAAATATGGACTTCCGGCATCTCAAGGTAGTGCGGCAATAGGCCTATACTTAAGGCGCGGTGTGAAACATTAGTGTTTTGTAGCCGATTTCATACGCTTTCCAACAGTGATAATTTTTGAAAATCAGTTAAGATTCGAAGTTGAAGCCAGTACCATGGCGTGTCTAGTTTTTTGGGGACACGATGTAGTTATCATCATCGTCTACACAGACTATAAGCATCATACATCTACTTGTATAGGCCTATAACGCCATATGCAAAGCTGCAGCGGTGCTATAGAAAGTAGCAAGCTACTTTCACTTTTATGGGCTATAGGCCTACGCTAGCTTATGAATACATAACAGAGCAGGCAATATGCAATAATATGCAATAAGCATTTTGTTAAATTTATCGGAACTTACTTTACCTTTTGCCGTTTTTTCCTAATATGCATAAAGCTATGGCGTGTTGACTGGTATCAATATTGCAGTGTCGACACGCGAAGTGCGTGAGTGGACGATATAGCTTGATGGACCACTCACTCACGGACGGTGTCGACTCGCCGCACACGCCGGAAGTTCAGCTCGCCTGACTCCTTCCGCTCGCGCTAAAAGCTACCAGCTTGCCGTGCATCTCTTTGCATGACGGCGTCGTGCGGCGAGACGGTTCGATGGTCAGAAAGGAAATGCCAGAGGCGGAGGAGGAGGAAAGATTGGAGACGAGAGAGATGGTAGCCCGCCGTCCGTCCGGACGCATGGAAGTCAGCGTCGTGTCGTAATGGCGTCATTTGAATCGGTCGATGCAATCAGTTTCTGCACCGATAAAAAACTGTTGCAGATGTATTGATATGACTACACAGCAGCGACGATGGAGAGATGGATTCTCCTGAACGAGTCGTTCTCTTGTCTCACGGCGTCTTCCACTCTCATCCCAGAACTCATTTTCTCGACAGCCTTTTCTCTTTCTCTCTTCCGTGGCTGACCTTATTGAATCCGATCCATTTGTTGTCTTAAACTCTTTAGCATTGTATTATTATCGTTAAGTGCAGCCGGTTATGCTCTCAGGTGGCTTTTGGACACACTGTAATAAATCATACTTACTCATTTGCTTACTTACGATGATACTGTCATCTTCTATTTCGCAACAAACGCTGTCGTGTAGACGTGAATAAGCATTTTGTTAAATTCCTCGGAACATACTTTACTTCTTGCCTTTTCTCCTAACAACATCGCCATTTTGAGTTGTGTCTGTTATTTGTCACGGAATATGATAATTTCAAATATTGCCATTCTGCACTTCGCTAGCAGTAAGCCTATTTTGTGTTACTGACTTCTATAAAATAATAAGACGCAAAAACAGAAAAGGCTACATAATAACAAACAAAAAAAACAAAAAAAAGATAGCAGTGCGTCAGCCAGCCAATGAATAACGCGAATAGAGCAATTTTTAGCAGGACCAAACCCGCCGATATGACTAAGCTAAAGCGCGGGCAGAAGCCTATGCATGGGCTAATAATTATGCATATTGTAACAAAATGCCTCCTGAGACTAAATGATGAAATGGGGAAACACGTAAAGCAAAACAGCCTACAGGTAATCTTACATCGCACATACGTGTACAATCATGCGGCCTATGCAGGTGCATATAGCCTGCGTGAATCGAGTTCAGCTGAAAACGTAACGGGTGGTAAATATACCTGCGTGCCAGACAGGACCGGAGTCGCTGAATGTCAGATTGACTAAAGTCATCATCGTCATCATCATTATCATCCAACATACAAACGACCTTCTCATCGTGACGGCACTTTCAGCATCCCCAGCTGTTAACGTCATAGCTCTCCAACGACACATAAGATATCAGAACCAGTTAGCAGTTAGAGGCCTACACAAAACAACGTATCATGACAAAACGCCAACTTGATTCAGCAAACAACTTTATAAAAATTGCGGGATTGTTTCTTATGATGTTTCGTATTTTCTTTGCATTTTAAATTGTTCTATGGACTACAGGGACCACCGTATACAATTTCGACTTTTCACATTAATACCGGTATTTTATTGAGCCATGTTAAAAGAATGGAACAGAGTAAGAATAATGGGACATTGTGTGGGAACGAGGTCGAAGGTTTAATTTCTTAGCTCAGATAATTCTGAAACAAAAATACATGAAGAATTTACAAGAATTTAGTCAGAAAGACTGGCACCTGAAGTGCTAAATACTAGTGCGAATAATCCAATCTAATGCGACTTATTTGGGAAAATACTGTAAATCAATGTTATAAAATATAGGCCTAACAAGAAAATAGAAATACACCAGCAATAGCTACTACACGGGAAATAAAAATATACCGTGCAAAACAGTCTCAGCGATTTCACACCTGCGACCAAACCAGTCATCAACGCGTTGCTACTACCAGCAGCAGCAGCCGGTAGAACACTTCCGTAATAATGAGCGACGAATGGCAGGCGCCATCTATACAGACAGACTGCAGTTGCAGACGATCGTGCTTTCATCACACGTGTCCTCTTGAATGGCGCACTGCAGACTGCTGCGTTAGCATATTGTTCACAACTTCACTTGCGCCGTGCGTCAGAGCACCTGACATTCGGTCTTGCTTGGCATACATGTAATACTGTGCAGATCCTATCCGGCATTACGTACAATTGGTACCAAAATCGGTGACCTTGAATGACCTTGAACTTGTATCGTCAATAACTCCGGTTCTAGTGCACGTAGCATGGTGATGTTTGCATAGGTAACCTAGGTGTTTTCGTCTATGGCCGATTCAATGGTGTGGCCGCCATCTTTATCATGTAATCGGAAGTGACAATACTGTTAAATTTTCACCACGCACCGACATATAAGTCACAATGAATACTTCTGAGCAACGTCTTAGGATCACACTCCCTCACAATGTTAGACGCCACTATTGTCATCACATTCCGTCTGTCTGTCCTTTGTCAAGAGGTGATGACTGATGAGTGACCAAGACGACGCGCGCTATCTCGGCGGTAGCTGATTTTTTGTTGTACAAGTTTCCTTTATATTTCCCAGACTTGCAACGCTTAAGTGTGGAGCCTAATCTAACTTTTCAAACCAATAGACAGTATCATAAAAATAGATTTATTATGTTGAGATTTAGACATATCGATTCACTCTCACCACTGAATAACGTAAATTACGGAATGCCATATAAAAGTCGCGATTTCGGGGTGCATCACTGCGTCGACAAAAATAGAGTAGTTTTGCGGAAGTTAGGCATGAAAAACAGCTAAAACGTGAAAATTAAAAAAACAAGAAATAGGCCTACACGGTGTTTAAATTTTGTAAAGGAAGATCGCGAAACGCGTTGAAAAAGAAACTCGAGAACGACAAAATGACCATTTCCTAAGATACGTCATTCGAGGCGACTCGATGACGTGCGGCGCATTACATCATTGTGGCTTCTATCAGCAAACCAAACACAAGGCTTCGATGTCAGAAGTAACCTATAGTTGTACGTAATCTGACACTGCATGAGCTTGTACAACTGATACCAATATCTAATTCCACAAGCATGCCGCTGACATAAACAGATAACTCTTCGAATGTGTTGTAG
>Ga0126335_1003023_pt1 | contig 10314 bp, 8 predicted proteins | sample OlaspJWI45metaG_FD_108409 | JGI IMG/M metagenome (GOLD analysis project Ga0126335, IMG submission 108409) | Marine gutless worms symbiont microbial communities from Oahu, Hawaii - Olavius sp. 1 OAHU.JWI-45 metaG | ecosystem: Host-associated > Annelida > Digestive system > Unclassified | place... | reverse complement strand
GTGTCATTTGACTTTGGCCTCTGACATCAAAAATAAACTCAATGAAATGATTCAGAAATTGACTCAACTCGCGTAAATTTTACCAAAGGCTCAAGGCCAAGTGCCAGCACGCGCTAACATCACTGGCAGCAACTCGCTGAGCCTAATGGGTTGCCAATACGTTTCCCTTAACATTTCTTTTAAGTTTAACTGATCGGTGTATCGTAATGCCTAGCAGGCCTGTTTTGCATTGAAGGCTGGGGCACTAAACTGCTGTTGGTATGAGACAGGGCGCCTGCAGCGGTGCTTGGCGGGCTCCTGCAGCGATGAATCGATCGGCAATCTCGCTGATGGATTTGTGTCTGATTGAAATTATTCTGTGCGCGTTGACCGTCACTGTCGTCGTCGCCGCTGCGCTGCGGGCGGGCTGTCCACTGTCCTATACTGCATGCTCGTCGTCGTATCGTCCTGCAGGCGCTGCCAGGTTTACATTTTCGTCGAACTCGCGGGCACTGGCAGGCAAGACATGCACCGTTAGGTTGGCGGCGCCGGTTCTGTCCAATAGAAGGAAATCTGATTAGGTCACCCTGCTCTATTTGTCAACACTGGTCGACGGCGCTGTTCCCGCAGTTGCGCGTGCAGACCATACCCCGGAAGCGCGCACGCTCGCTGCCTCTGCTTGGTGGGTCTCCGACGAGCCGCGGACGAGATGACGTGTTCGTTCTCTCCGACAAACATTAATTCCGCTCAGACTCAGAGCGTTGTTTATAGGATATCACTTCGCACGCGTGCATGACGCGGCGTGTATGAGCACGTCAGCAGCAGAAGCCGATGAAGACAAAGATGAAGATGGGGATGATGAAGAGACGCTATACGAGGCGCTAATGTCTACGATGTCAGTCCAAGCACGTCTTGCCGTCGCAAGTTGCCGATATATATACACCAAACTCAGAACTGCGACAGACGCTTGCGAACTTGTCATGACTCCGTTACGTGATATGACTTAACAGAACCAACTCGCCAAAGCGCATAATTTAATATGAGTTATAACTGTTTATCACTGACTGACTTTTATATGATATCGGCTCTGTTGTATGTTATCGTATACATTTAATGCGATGAGCCTCGATGAGCTTGTAAGCCTTACACGGCAGGCGGGTTATTCAAGTTTAGACCTTATTTTTTCGTTATTTCGAAATTATTAAAAAATTATATACCCCAAACGGAAAGCAATGCCTGTTTAAATTTATCCAATTTTGGGATCATTTTACAATAGCCTACAAGAAACTTAAATAATGTAAAATGCACTGAAAAAAACTGAAAAAATCCAAAAAGCCTGAATTACAAAATGAATATAACAGCGATCAATGATCGGTCACGATGTTTACTAGCCTATATTTCATTAATTTCAACAGTCAGAATTAAATTAAAAACTGCAGGTAACATGCAGCCAACAATAGCAATAACTAATTATTATTTTTTTGTTATTTAAATTTATAATAAATATGTAAGCTTAACTATCTGAAAATTATTAATTTGATGAATATTCCATTTCATTGCTACTTTATATAGCCTAACAAATAAATTCGTAAAATATATTTTCAATATGTATATATGCATGTAGCCTGCTAAAAATAAATTGCTCGTTAAATATCAAAATATGTTATTTTAAAAGCTTAAAATAACGAAAAGCTAAGCGTATATGCAAAATGTGTAGTTTTTTTCTTGACAATTATGCAGGCCTACACGCAAGGCACGCTGTATGATTAGCATAACAGGCCTGTTGTTTAATCGCAAAAATCGGACTTTTTAGAATGTGCATTTAAAATGAAAACGCTCCATATGCATTAACGATTTCTACACTGCAATCCATGTTGCAAACTGCACATCTTCTAGGATAATGTAAAGCAAGCTGCTGCTGCTGCGCGCGACAGACAATGCTTCTGACGCTGCAGTGACCGCTGAAGCAAGCTCATCCAGTGCCAGCAGACGACGCTGATTGGCCGTGAGGCGTGTCGCCCCGCCCATTCATTATCATACCCGGCGTCGACAGCGGCGTTCGGCGCATTTTTGATCGGGAAATCAGATTATTTTATCAGCAGGCAAACGGCAGGCTGCGTCTGATGCAATTGTGGCGGTGACTGTGTCGGTAATATCGACTCTACGAGGCCGACGACGATCGCTTTTCGCCTTCCGACTAAACGTGTTAATTATTATCGCACGACGTGAAAGATATTGAGTCGCTGGTCACGCCGCTGCGCCCAAGTCTTCTAACGCGTGTCGCCCGCTCTCGTAATAGAATCACACTCGCCGCCCGAGCGTCCGACTTATAACCTTATTTGTTTTTGACAAATTTAATTTAGCATAAGTTAGTCGGTGCCGGGAGGTGACGCTCGCTCGCGGTCCGTCGAAGTCGCGGCTACGACGAGACACGATTAGCGTCAGCAAACTGAGTTACCGGACGCGCCAGCTATATTCCTCGACCTTTCCCCCGCTCACTGAGCCGCTCCGCAACGCCGCCAAGAATAGTTATCCGCCGCGATTAAACTGCGAAAAAATAACATCGACGAAGATCGACAAGATGGATTATTCGTACCTGAATCATCACCATCAGGTGGCGACTGCGGGCGGCGGGTTTGACCCGTCGAGTTGTGCGATGCCGGGAGCTGACGGCAGCGTGTTGGCGACGTGCAACCTCGCCGGTGCCGGTCCGTACGGAGACCTGGCGGCCCGGTGTGGGCCCGCAGGTCCGATGGGCCCTTCCCCGCAGCATGCCGCTGCCGCCGCGGCGTACGGCGCGTACGGGGCGATGAGAGGCCATCATCAGTACTCCGCGGCGCCACCACCTCCACCACCAATGTCAACTGGAAGCTGCAGCATGATTCCAAGACCACGTGATCACCTTCAGACACCAACCATGTTCGCTACAGGTGAGCGAAAATATGGAACGTTGTCGTTGTTGCCGTGTTATGTTTGCTCTTCATGTTTACGAAAGATGATTATGATCAATCAAAGTAAGTTTTGTATACAGCGCATGCATGCATGTCCTCCTCTTTCTGTGGCATTAAATTTTCCACCATTTGCTCATAGTAAACAGTGAATATGCAGGCACTGCTAACTGTATATTTCACGCTGTAACACGCGCAATCTGATCTCGTGTGAGCTTCAAATCCACCCCCGAGCAAGTCAACAGGTCGATGAGATATCTATACGATACAAGTCCTTCAAAACTAATCACCGATGTACAGAACTATGCAGCTCATCGACTTGACAAGTTTTGAATTCGCATTCTTTATATCATGCAAACTTGCGAAGTATCAAGCGTCACAAGATAAGACTGTCTTCTAAAAGCATCTCGCTGTGCCAGTTGATCAGGCGTCGGCGACTGCACGCACCTTATACTGCAGTCCGTTGACTGCGTGGCCACACACCACGGCACGCTGCGGGCGGCCACACCTTCTCAAATTTGCCGCGTTGAAATAAGATTTGGTCCGGAGAAAATTGTTTTACGGCGAGACGGCTAACATGGTTACATAGAAGTGGTGAGGGAGGAGAGTGCAGGCTGTGCAGCAGGCGCGCAATGCATTATAGCCTACACCACGGAAGGCCTATATGTATAGGCCTATATACTGTGCGGTCATTCCACTACAGCGCTGCGCTGTCGCTTACAGCAGCATCACATTGCAGGCATCAACTGCACAACTTCCGCAGCTACAAATAAAGACGGGAATCTAACCGAACCCTCAAACCCTAGCGCCTTAGCAATTTCCATCGCCCATCCGTCAATTTCAGTTAATTAAAAACTGAAATTCAGTTAAATTTAAGTTGCTTTACTTTCAGTCAAATTTAAATTTATTACCAGCCAGTCACTGCAAAAATCCTGGCAGATATAAGAAAATGAGATTAACCCATTCAGTTAGCCTACATAATATATCAATCAGAGGACGGAAGATTCTCTCGTGAAGGCAATAACGAAGTTGAAAATGCTGCTATTCATTCTTTTGGAAATAAAATGCGTCTTTCATGCTTTAAAAAATAACCAAATTTGTTATTACGGTTTCATTACGGAAGTCTCTTCAAGAATTTACTGAATAATTTAAATACTGAGAGGATGTATGCGTAATGACATCAGATTTGAAAAATTCGCTGAGTATTGGAAATTTTCTCGGTCTTATTTCTCAATTGAATGAGCCAAGAGAAACCAAATGACAACTTCATATTTGGGTTGTTGTGTCGAGCAATATAGTGTGTATCGATCCATCCACTAGTGACTCTGGTATCGTTACTTTGTTTTCTGTGAATCTATTTGCAAATCTTCAATAAGTAGCAGAATTCTACGGTTAAATTTACTTACTTTGAAGTTCACAGTTTATCAAAAAAATAAGTTAAAATATACTAAAAGTCGTAGCCAGATACGTGACTTAATGTTGTGAATAAACTTATATTTGTAATAATATTGTGTGAAGGATCTCAAATCAATTCTTATGCCATGCATGTTTCAGATGCAGCAGCAGCTTATGCCTACCGAGACCACGCACAGCTCCATCTCATTGGGAAGCACTTTGAATCAGGTAGTGCATAAATTGCTGTTTCGTTTGCGACGCGTTTGCAATAGCTAAGCTGATTATTTAAGCCAGTTACTTATTTAGTACGAGTAAAAATCGTTCCAAAGTTGCTGGGTGAACATTTTTTGTCACTGAATCTGCAGAATATAGGCGCATAAGTTAAAAAATAACTAAGATTTTTTGCAAAATTCTTGATGTCGCAAAGTTAGCTGTGTGTATTTGTTGTTCAATAATACAGACTCCGTTGATCTCCAAATAGGTCTATGTATAAATTTATGTACAATTGTAGTTTTGATGTATGTATTTTAACTGCTAATTGCATGTCATCATTCTGCTATACATTATTAACTATTTCAGTTGTTAAGTTTTTTGTTTTTTTTTCTGCCATTTTATATGATGAAATAAATATTTTCAAAAAGTGGAGTTTGCCTCAGGCGTAGCGCTGGCATACCTGTCAATGGTAGGACGGTGAGCAATTTAGCTTCGTCGAGAGACGACAGAGGTCGTACGCCGGACCAGTCAAGTCCACTCACGGATTCGCTCGTCACTGCTAATCAAATCAAGCGAGCACCATAGCCTGTCCGCTCGCTCGCTCGCTCGCGCAATCAGATTTTCAGTCTTGTGCAGGCAGGCCGTCGCTGTGGCTCTCTTGGCACTATAGGTCTATGTGACGTGATGCCCTGTCAGTAGACCTACTTGGCCACAGTTTGGGGTTTCGGCGGCTACAGAACCTGGAATCCTGGATAAGACGTCACATCTGCAAGGCTGCCAGAAGCGATCGTGTAAAAGTCGTTCACTCGATATCTTATTAATGAACACTGGTTGTGGAGATTAGCGAAAGCGGAAATGCTCTTTGCTTACCACGAACTTGACATTGACCCCATGACGCTGCTGCTCAAATTTGACCTGCAGTAGATATTCTGAATGATTCGCTTCTCATCATTCAAGTCGTAATAGAAGACGTTGTATAATTTACCCTATAGTTACACTCGCAAACGCTGGTCAAGCTTGAAGTCTGGTTGTAAAGATCACTATCTATTTTAACTGCATGACTATATTTTCATTTTAACTAAGCGATTAATACTCTAGCCTAACCTGCTGGAGCATATGAAATGAACTACAGTCGGATCAATTTAAACGCACTGTATGCTCAAGCCTGATTAGGCCACGTTCTTGGCGCGCAGAGGTTGACATGAACTTGGGTTGATTGTTGGCAAATAAAGTTGATTATGATTATTAATGATGATTACGATCAGTTATACACGATTGTATATTTGCCGGCGTGCAGCGGCTGCCGGACTGCCGTATAAAGTGTATCATCACCCGACGTCAAATCACATTGATCCGACGTCCATCAGTCCAGAGAAGCGCAAACAGCGCCGCATCCGGACGACGTTTACGAGCGGTCAACTCAAGGAGCTCGAGAAAGCGTTCGCCGAGACACACTACCCAGACATCTACACACGCGAAGAGATTGCCATGAAAACCGATCTCACCGAGGCCAGAGTACAAGTTAGTGTTTTGTCGCATTGATAAATCAGTAATTCAAGTAATTTGTTCAAAAACTGTGCGCGTAAAACTGTTTTGATTTTCTGCATTACTTAGAAAATTTCACATTTGTACGATGTACAACTTTGTTCACAAACGCTGCTCAGCTGCGTTCTTGAAAAATTTTATGAGTGAAAAATAGTCTGACAGCGACGTGCCATAAAAGTCATTTCGCCTTAGATCGGCGATGCGTTCGATTGTTCTAGTGAAGTCGCAAATGAAACGCACAATATCGTCCTGCACGAGCTGATTAATTGACGAATTAGTTTCACTAATCCATCGGCATCGTTATCCGACTGATGCATCGTTTCAAAGCGGTTTCGGAGACAGGAAACGCGGCACGGCGGTGACGGCGCTCGTTATCAAGCAGCAAGTTGACACTGCAAAATCTGAGGTCGTCACGATTGACTGCGTGTCAACCACGCTCCGTCACGGATGACGTGATGTGTTGGGGACTGGCTCAGAGATTTGAAAGCTGACAGTGCGTTACGATAGCAGTGTGTCTGAGTGCGTATGTGACTAATATGCAGACTCTTAAACAAAATGGTAACCAGATTGGTCTAAACAGAAGTAAAAGTTCACTGAGCAAAAAATGACAAACAAGCCTGCAAAAGCAGGTGAAGTGTAGAAAAAAAACCTATATATGACCAAATAATTTGTACATTTTAAGCTTAGGGTTAACTGGGGAAAAAATTCGTTGCAAAAAATAATTAAATACTTGGATACCACGAAAAATGTTCGCGGTAGCATTCCAATTTAAATCTAGCTTAGTAGGTCTATTGCAGTTTGGCAATTATAAACTGTAATTTCTTAGTTGCCGTCACTCGATGGCTCGTGACATGCAATGTGCTACTCGTTTTATTACTGACACCGTTAGTGTACTTATAATAACAACAGCAGTCGTTTCTATCTTCTGGTCGCAATCAGACACTGGAAACGTTTTACAAATTCAACATCAAATATAACTGACAAAAATTTCCCTTCAGCTTTGCAGAACTTAGCTGCCTGGACACAACGTGATCAAAATATCGGTACTTGAATTCATAATGTCTCTTAGCTAGCAAAGCCAACAAAGCTCACTTCATGCTGATTTTGCATCCACATGCAAAACCAGTATAAAAATGATTTCGACCGATCCCATCTCATCACATTACTTAAAACTTGATCATCCCCCATTGTCATGTTATCGTCTGTTGGCGCAGGTTTGGTTCCAAAACAGGCGAGCAAAGTTCCGAAAGATGGAGCGTGCCAAGCAGCAGCAGCAGCAGCCGTCACAGTCGAGTGGGCAGCCGTCATCCGCGCCAGCAGCACCCGCATCAAAGCCACTTCCGATCAACGGCACCGCAACGACAAAGGATGGCGCAACGAGCACAAATAAAGACATCAAATCGTCACACAAAAATCTGCACGACAGCAGTACGTATCAGATGTCTGATTTATAATTACCTACGGCGTCGATTCGCTACGAATATTACTGCAGGGACCATGTCTTTTGCTTGTAAAAGTAAGCAAGTATACTCGTAAGCAAGTTAAGCGGGCAACTTATTTAGCGCTGAGCAACACAAAATGCTTCAAGAACGCTGCACATCAAAAGTGTCACATTGAGCAAGTGAAAGTTTGAATGGATGTGATTTTAAATGTTTTAAAAGTTGTTAAGAGAGATGGTAAGAAAGCACATGCCTTGTGACATAGCAAACTGATCTCTGCTGTTTTATATGCATGATCGTTGCGCGGTCCATTAAACTGATTTTTACGATTATCTTGTTTATCAGGATTACTATATGGATTTGAAGCTTGTCCATTAACTAAATCAGACTTGCTTTCTCTTGATTTTGTCATTAACAGGTTTTTAATGAAATTATTTGTAACTAAAAATACCGAACTGTTAAGTATTGCCAAGATGTCTTTGAGTTGAACTTTAATATGTTTACATTGTCTGCTTTGTGGTCATATTGCTTTTGTCACGTCTCCTTTTGTATGTGTGCATGTCATTGACGAGTCTGTGCTATATTGTTGTTAATTTAGCTTGGTTCACTTATTGTTGCTATCATGTATTTGGTGAATGAAGATGTCTACAAATCGATGTACTGGGCTGGCTCCCTGAAAAAAACACGAATCAGTCTGTTGGAAGCTATTGCACGTGTCTGCGCGTTCATCATCACCGTCGTATACATTTCTGACGTGTTTGTCTGTGGCAGGTAAGCTAAGTTCAGAGGCGGCTGCGGCGTGTAAGCCGTGGCGCTGCTCGACGCCGTGCGGTAGCCACCATCAGCAGTCACAGCAGCAGCAGCAGCGCGTGTCCGCATCACTGCACGGCGATATGCATCAACAGCATCAACAATCACTGACCGCCAGCCTCTACTCACTAGGCAGCAGTCAGGCGCCGCCAATGTCTGACTACGCAGCTGCTGCAGCAGGCGCCACCGGACTACTCGACAGCAAGCCTACCATCATTGCTGCGTCTATGTTCTAGACGAGATGACAGCAATCAAACTCTATCAGTAGCCGATATCATCACTGCGGTGCGCTGTTCTTCACAGACGTTAACGAGCGTCATATACATAGGCCTAGATAAAGAACGTCGTTTCTACACATTTTTCCATTCCATCTTTGTATAAAGTTTTCGTGAGATAAGAGGCCTCGAGTAGCAACTAGCATGACTGTAAAAAGTGAACTGTAAGTACACAGCAGCTGTTTTAGACAATTTTTGCCATAATTTGATGATTAAATCAACTAAGGTAAGCTAAAAGGCGGCACTCGCCGTCCATGTGAAACAGTAGTTTCTGTCAGCCATAACGCACATTTCTGATGTAGGTAGGCCTATGTGATCTGCTCCCTCCTTTCTTGCTACCGAGTACTCTGAATCTGTCATAGGCCTAGGTGTGACTATAGGGCACCGTGAGCTCATTGAATGTTGAATGTAGGCCTACATGAGGCACTTAAAACACCAAGCAATACAAACTGACAATACAGATTGTGCTGTCTTCTTCAAAGTTTTATTTGCCGCTGCATCATCGTCACGAAATGCACTCTCACCATTAGTTTTCACCAATAGGCCCATGCGCAGACATAGCCTAAATATAATATAAATGTTCCTGTGACTTTTCCAATTATGCAGTACTTGACTTTCTTTTTAAGCAAACGAGGAAATGAATATTAAATATGTAGATAGTTCTGTGATGTCATAACTTATATAGCAATCAACCTACCAACCAAAGTCTTGGCTATACGCCTCTGTAATTGACAAAGCATTTATTCTGTTTATCTTCAACTTTTGTTTCCACGGTTTCGCTGACTTTCGGATCAGTTGATTCGGAATGTTGGTGTATGCAACTATTTACATGTACAGTTGTTTGGAAAAAATATTTAAGTGTGTTTGTTGAGTTATTATTGACGTGTGTTGTGTCCAGTAGATCGGTGTATCAAAGCTATATTGGAATGAAATTAATACCACACTGCTTTCTATATGCTTTCTGACATATAGGCGTAGGCCTACAACCATGTTCCAGCCTGACGTCATTGATTTCATTCACACGTTATCAAGAAACATGTTTGACGTACATATAATAAACGTGCATAGGCTAACGTATACTTTTGATATTTTGTGTTGTTCTACACGTTGTATGTGACGCTATACCTTGCTGACTGCTTGCAAAGAATTTCGAAGTTCCGCTGTCATTGCAACAGTTAGTAGCACCGTCGCTGAAGTCGATACTTAGAAATGATTATCTGAAATAATGTTAAGCATTTAAACCTCACTTCATAGCTGATCAAGTCGTCATGAAAAAATAAACTTACTAACAAGAAGCTCAGCTGTCGCTGACAAACCGCCCGACGCTTGTGCACGCCGATGTTCAGATCTCCTTGACACAAAACGCTACGAAAGACCGTTTTCCATGTTGTGCTGACAAGAGCTGCCTTCAATCAATCAATCAAGTTATTAAAAGCGAAAGGACCAAACGGCCACTTACATCACAGTATAAAATACACGACGTAAAATATATAAACACACATAAACACATATGATTATGCGTAACGTAAAAAACTATTAAACCTGAATTTGGCTAGATTTCGTTTAAAAACAGCTACACTGGGGCTGAGAACGACTGCTGCAGGTAGAGAGTTCCAAATGTCAACAATACGGTTAGTGAAGAATTGATGTCTCGCATCTATACTGCACTGTTCCTTGTACAGTTTCATTCCGTTTCCTCTAGTTCTAGAT
>Ga0126335_1003022_pt1 | contig 10315 bp, 8 predicted proteins | sample OlaspJWI45metaG_FD_108409 | JGI IMG/M metagenome (GOLD analysis project Ga0126335, IMG submission 108409) | Marine gutless worms symbiont microbial communities from Oahu, Hawaii - Olavius sp. 1 OAHU.JWI-45 metaG | ecosystem: Host-associated > Annelida > Digestive system > Unclassified | place... | reverse complement strand
TCTTGTTTCTCGTTGCTTCTATAAGTCGATTTGTGTTTGTTTCTACGACAACGTTGAACTGATCCGTATTCGTTGCAATTCAAGAAAAAGTTTATAGACAGTCGCCAGATGGCGCCACGGAAAGGTTTTTACGTATTTTCTTGGCTGTTTGTAGAATATTAGATAAGTTATACAACTTAAGTAATATATTATGCACCTGTAGCATTTTTATTAAAATGTAAGCACGGATCTAATCTTTAGGCACATGTTACAGCATATTTTTTAATTATCTATTGAAACACCGGAAGAAAGTATGTTTTTATCATTCAATACAACGTTACAGCCAGATTTTCGTTCGTGACCGTAAGGGGAAGGGTAAGGTAACAATTGTTTGATATAAACCTCTACTCATCACTTCGTGACAGCCAGACTTTCGTTACAGTTTTCATTACGGGTCGCTCAGTACAACGTTACAGTCAAAACTGCAGACTAGGAAGCATGGCCAAGCATATACAATACAAATACTACGCGCGCGATCTTACTATGGGCTACGCCCGTAGGCCTGCCGCAGCCCGGTATTAAGTAACACCATTACTGTGGTGATAGTTATTTTGTTTGTTTACACACAACTTACATTAGTGAGTAATTTGAAACTTGGCGCTTTGGTAGACTGACTAGTGACTATGATCATAGGGGTTGATACCAAGCCCACTTAGGAGTGTGGGGCTGAGGGCCTCTCCAAAAATTTGATGTGAAACAAGGAAGCATGTTGAATTTTTATAGACTACTGTAGCGTGTGTTGCTTTCCATCTTGTTGGAGGGTTGCGTGCACTGCTCACCAAAATAGCAGCTGCTATGGCTCTGCTAAGTAGTAGTGAGTTAATGACTGATGCTCAGTGTGTTGATCGTTGTGTAGTGATGTACTGGATAGGAATTTTTGCTATCCAGTTAGAACTGGATACCAGATATTGACATACAGATTGTAAGACACATTGACAATGGGAGTCTTTCATCTGGCACCATTTTCGCATCTGTGTCATGTGGCTCTTATCTTATGTTTATGCTATGCATATTTGTGTATGCATTTGTTAACATTCTATCATTTTCTGGCTTAAGACAGTGAAAAATGTTTTTGAGCTCAGATGTGAATTAAGCAGTCCCAAGGTTTTTGACTTTTTGACGGACACGCCCACAGGTTGGGTTGGAACTGAGTTGGACAATAGACAAGCACTGGATTCGCATTTCAGCACGTGAAAGTGCCCCATTGAATTGAATCGATTACACTGTCCGAATGAGCACTCAGTAGTTTGGGGACAGTACTAGTTTGACTTGGACATCCAGACTCTTTTAGAAGCCCTAGCCTTTTTACAGCATTACAGGTAGTAATAAACTTGTAAAAAAACTGACCACAAGCCATCCATGTGTATGTCTCTACCTGTAAAATTATCTAGTTTTTTGACTATCAGGAACTGGAGCTGGATAGTAAAAAGTGGCTGGATATCCAGCCTGAACCACATATCCGGTACTTCCTGTTGTTGTGTGGTTGGAAAAGGACTAATGTCAATGTGCATAAATGTAATAGGCCTGGAAGTTTTTAGCCATTTTACTGGTTTTATGCAGAATTATTAATTTGCATGTGGGCGGTCATAGTCATAATTTGTATTAAACAATAATGTTCTTCAATTTACTGGAAACTGCATATGATGGCTGATCAATACGTTTAGAAATTGTTTATTTGAGCAGTGGCAGCACATGCTTTTTTAAGTAGTGGTGCAATGTGCCATTTGGCCAACCCCTACCCACCCTCTCCTGCCGCTAGCACCATGGCAGGAATGGGATTTTGATTTTGTCTGAGAAGAAAGAGGCAGTCTAGAGAGTGGAGTTGTGAAAAAAATGAAAAGTGATTTGTGACTGTTACAACAGCAAAGGTGGTGACTAAAATAAAAGGTGAATGCGACGAGGTGTTTAATAATTTGCGCATCGGCGGTTTCTGTCATGGCCACCACCTTGAAGCAATTAACTTTTTATTTCTAATTAACTTAGAAATCGGAATGTGACCTTAACTTCCAATCACTTCTAGCATTCACCAGGAGACATTCCTATCAAGTTAGGGTGTACATCAATTTCTGGCCATTATCTGAGATTTTCAGTGATCTGGGAGTGAGATTTGACTCGTAGGCCATATGCATGAAAAAGTTAACAACGTCTAATTGCATCTTAGGTATCATTAAAAGATCTTATATATTTAGATAAACATTCTTTTGTTTTGTTGTATAAGTCTATGGTTAGACCGTAGACCGTATGCCAACTCTGTGTGAAAAGGAGATATTGAAATTATTGCAAAGGTATGGGAAAAAATGCTAATTTGATTATATTCTGTAAGCATTTACCATATACAGAAAGATTAAAACAGCTTATGCTTCCTACGTTTAAGTACAGATATTTACATGGAGACATGATAGAGGTTTTCAAAATAGTTCATGAAATATGGAAGAGTTTGCCAAACGACATGGTTGAGGCTGTCAGGCTGACACTATTAATATCTTTAAGAATCGTCTTGATAAATATTGGTCTAATAAAGATGTTTTTTTTTAATGTTAACGCCAACTTATTGGAACTGGAAGTCTACCAATTTGTATGTGAAAGTGAAGTTAAGATGCGGGCAAAGAGAACTACCTGCGCCCGTCATAACACATTGGATTGAATTGGAAAGTCTGACCACCATTGAGTACTGTTGACCTATGGCGAGTGCAGTAGATACAGCTATACCCCAAAGCCGCCATCGTAAGCCGCCATGGAACGTGCTAAGCCGCAAGCCGTCACAAAATTAGCCAAGCTGGCAAAAAAGTGAGCCGTAATCCGGCGCAGCTTAAAGCTTTCTCGTTCCAAAATTATCAGTATAATGGACAATATATTGCGTTACTACTTAACGCCAATTTTACCTGCAGTCTTGTAGTAATATACAAGTTGACGCGTAGACCTGCTCGGTTCTGTTCAGATTGTAGGACACAGCATCGACATTCTCAGCTGAAAATGATGGTACCATATTGTTGCACCTTTTCTAAGTGAAGTCAACCGTTTCTTATTTTGTGATATGGATAAAATTCAGACGGCGCCGGAGTTCTGGCGACAACCTGGTCCGACTATCCAATTCTTTTCGAGATGGTCAAGATTTACCTTGCTGTCAGTCCAGGTAATGTGCCGGTGGAATCCATGTTCAGCACAGCAGGCAACATGCTATATTCACCAAGATTCACGATTAACATTTTTAAAACTTACTATTTAATTAACTGTACTTTTCTAATGCTAATTCAAGAACAGCGTCATTACTATTTTCGATGTTTGATTTGACATAATAATGAAATAAATTGATGTGACTGTGCTAATTTGCTGCGGTTCATTTTCTTGTTTTTACCCCTAAGCCATGGCTTGCCGCCATCAGCCACCGTAAGCCATCAATAGTTCTAAGCCACGGCTTAAGCCGGTTAGACAGCCATAAGGATTGTAAGCCAGCCGTCTGAGACTCTAAGCTACGGCTTTGGGACCCAGCTGATATTTCCAGTTAGACTGCCACTGCGCCGCTGCGGCCCCGTGCCACTAATCACGCATGGTTACGTTACGTAACTTACGTTACGTTACACAGCCGGAAGTGGCAAAATATTGTGTAAGTGTAGAACATTTTAGCGAGATAAACGTCATTCTTTTGCTCTGTACAGAACGTTTGTAGGTGTATAGTATGATATACTGTATAATACGCTTGGCACAGTTAAAGAAATTATGGGGACGAGTGGAGATTAAGGGTTCCAATAGAAGTTGGTTATATAGACGATTTTATGATATAGTAATAGCAATCTAACCTCAGAAATGTCCACGTACTATGGAGAAATTTCTGGCGAGGGGCAAGCCCCCTCCCCAGACTCCTCCCAGTTACTTTAATGATAAAAAATGCAAGAAAATGCCGAACGAACGTCTTCATAAACAAACCGAATAACCGCACTGTAGAAATCTGCAACAATAGTTCAGTACTACCACCTATTTATGCATTAGTGATAAGGTAGAAAACCCGAAATACGTCACCTTACCTTACATAAACATTTCAGCGGTACTGTCGTCTGGCTGTATTTAATTGCCTTATCAGACGATGAAAGAACGAAGCTGAGATTGAAAGTTGGTACGTCAATCGAAGCGGCAGCCTCAGCAATGACCAAATTACAGCCGGCTACACCAGCATGAACAATTGACTCCTCCGAATCAGATGGTAGTTCACTGTTGTGGCCCGAAACCATGCACACAGTACACGCTGGCGACTAGCTTGAGAAATTCCGAGAATTTGTCCTCCGCTGAGTCGAGGAAACGTTGGCAGATGCAGTATTTAGCAAAATATGACTGATACAACTTTTTGTGAGTGCCAAAGTGCAGCAGTGACTTTTAAAAAAGTATTCCACCTAATTACGATATGATTTCCTTTTTGATCTCAGCGAAGAGCCAGTTTCTGTGTGACTGTGAATACAGTGAATGTTAGTCTAGGCTGACTTTCCATGCAGAAAATTTAATTTCGTTACGCTTTTTCGTGACGCATTTTTGTGACACACTTTCGTCACTTTTATAAATTCCCCGCTAGTCAGCGGAAACCTACAGCCTGTCACACAGTACGCGCGCTTGTGCACACACAGGTGAGTTTACTATGGCCGCGAGCCGGCCGGGCACAAGGCCCAGCCCGGGCTGTGCCCGGTATTAGGAAATTTCTGGGGAGGGCCTCCTCCATTAATTAGTTGACCCTTAATCTCCACTCTAGCCAAGACTGGCACTAACCATACAACTAACCCTAACTGTGTGAGCATTACCCTAATCGTGTCCGTTAATTATCATCCTGTGGTTCTTTTTGAAAAAAATAAAAGTTGACTAGATTTGAACTCGACCCGTGATATGCTAGTACATTGTCCTAACCATTAGACTACAAGTGCATGTAACAAACTATAATGGAAGGTGATATAGTCATTCTGTCAGTGTACTCCACAAAATTATGCGCCTGAAAATAGTGCACAGTGTGTGCATGTGATTAGTTGTGGTGAGAATAGTAAAAACAGATATCTTTGACTTGACCATCTTGAGAATAGGCACCATCTTGAACGTATCAGAATACTGATCGGCAGTCAGCACTGTTGGGGTTTTACCATCTCTTCGGAGTTGTACCTCTGTTTTGATCTATCATTTGCTGCACATTCAGACGAAACGAGGAATGAATCAACCTGCACTTGTGATTGTTAAGCATAGTTTTATTGCTGTTTTTGGATGTTAGAACAGAAATGGAGGAAGAAGATAGCAGTGAAGGGAATTTGTCTTCTGTGTCGGAAGACATACCAAATGATGATATTGCATCGCCGGACCCAGTTGCAGACACAGTTGCACCGGCTACTAGTAAATCGTTCTTAGCAGATGAGCGTTCGCAAACTCCTTTGCAGGATGAGGTTATTGGTGGTGATGCTGTGGCAGCAATTATCAGCAATGTAGAGGAAGTCAGCATTTCACAGACGACACAGTCAGTGACACAGCAAGATGTGATAAATGTTGAAAGTGCTAAGAGCTGTGACGATGAAGTGTTGAAACAGACTGTGCGTGATGATCATGGAGAACTTGAACTTGACTATGATGAAGAAGACCAGTCAGAAACTGGTCCTACTGTCACTACTGACATTAGTACATCAACTAATATGCATCAAAAGACTGTAGGTGAAGAAGAAAAAGAAGATGGGGAAGAAAAGGTTGGACAATTATCGATTAGTCCTCTTATGATATGAGTACCACAGTTTATTTGGCGACTCAGATTCAATGCTAATTGGAATTTAATGTTTCATGCACCAAGTTTTTGCTTGATTGGTACTAAAGTGGGCTTGTGATTTAATTTGTTGAGTGCTGTTCTATTCATGCAAGCAATATTTAATATTTACGTTGTGGATTTGTGAAGTATGGTATTGTGAGAAAAAACGTACAAACATAGCCACGTATCGATTGGAACAGACCAAATACTGAAATATAAATGGAAGTGACAGATGTGTATTGTGTTTGTATATGCTGGTAATGGATGTAGAAGTGTGGCTCTATTGTAAGTAGCTTGATTGTGAAGTAAATGTGCTGCTACAGGAAGAGGGTGAAGAACTTGAAGAGGGCGAAGCTGAAGCCGATGATGAAGAGAAATCAACTGATGGCGAAATTGATGTGAGTATTTCTTGGTATTTTACTAGCATATTCAGATGCTGTTCATTGAGTATTTGCGCACAAAATCTTGGTGACCTTTTAACAATAATTGACAGAGTGATTGTCATATTAGTATTTTCACTGTATGCTTATTTCTTACTATGCACTGCAGTCGTCATACAGTGCCTCACAGTAATCTGGAAATAACATTTTCAGTGCAGTTTAAAAAAACAGTAACATTTGCTTTGTGGTGTTTGGTTTAATGCATAGTTGTCTGTTGTATGGCAACATGTTTGAAAGAGTTGACTTAACAGAGTTTGAATTTTTTGGTAGATTTTGCTATATACAAAGTTTGGACCTACAGAATGTCACAATGTAACGTCTCCGATTAATACTTTTGTCACGTTATCATTCCGTATATTATTATGTCACAATGCAGGACGACGAATGTGAAGATGGTGAAATCAAGGACCCAGGTGGCAAGAAGCCATTTGTCCGGCCAATCTGTAGGTTTTTCATGCGTGGCAACTGTACATGGGGCATGGGCTGTCGCTTTCTGCATCCTGGAATCAATGACAAAGGTATTCCTTTTGTCTGATTTTGCTGTTAAATCCGTGAAACGTTTCATTCTAGGTTTCATTTCATTCCATTGATTTATCAAGGTAAAGTAAACTGTAAAGAAAATGCTACTCAAATGAAGAATGCTGCAGATTGGTGATGGAAGACCAAAATTAGTCTAAAGATCTCATAACAGCTGTTCATGATGAGTTGATGATGGATGATTTGCCAGAACTGTGCGACACTACAAATGAACAGCTCTTTGACAAAATTCTACACAATAAGCAACACTTTCTCCATTACTTGCTTCCTCCACCTTTGGCTTCTTTGCAGTCCTACAACCTTTGTATAAGACCGCACAGTCAGCTACTTCCTCAACGTTCTGGACACCTCACGGATTCTACTTTGTTATTCGCCTGCCACATAAAGACATTTATTGACGATATAAAACACGCTATGTACATTTTACTCAAGGATAAACTGATAATTTTATTGTATACCTTCATACCCCATTGTACTCAGTTTGCATTTTGTCAAGCTGATTAATAAGCGGATATATGAATGACCAACAAACTGTCTACCATTGACTGTTGCACTTCCCAGTTACTGCTGTCAATTTGGGACCAAGCTGACTGACAATTTAATGTGTGCCAAATCACCTTTGGACTTCGGGCAGCAACTTGCAGCATTTTCCTTTCCAGCAAACAACCTCAATTCGTTCAACTTTTTCCGGCAGTCCTGATGTTCTGCAGTGACAGCTAAATAAATATTAAACAAGTGGCCAAAGTGATTTGGCAGTGACCACATTGAATCCCCCTCTCCCTCTCAACTTGGGTGATCGGGACCCCGTCTAAACTAGTGTTAGACGGAGTATGCCATTTTCGGCCGATACTGATACACCGATTTTTTGCTGTCAACCGATGCCGATAGCAATGCGATAACCGATACGCTTCAAGAGCGGACGTGGCGCAGTGTGACTGACAGATCAAAGGCTCCCGCCGCCGCCGCAACTAATAACAGCGGCGGCAGCGCGGACCGGTTGCAGCACGGCGGCGGATGCCTTTGATCTGTCATGGACAGTCAAACACAGCAACTATCAATAAAGTTTAATATCAAAAACAGTAATGTCAGTTCTCAATTCTTTAAGTCAATTAGGCCTACCCATTTTCTTGTCACTTATTACACACAATGTGCCAGTAATGCAGACACTGAGTCCTAAGTATTTGAAATTAATCAGTGCCAGGTTGTGCTTAATAAACAGGTGGATACATAATGTATGCTTGTTTAAAACAAGGCAAAGTCGGTGTTGTAAATCAGTGTGTCAGATTTCAACTGCCGGTCTGTCCCTTTGACATGCTGGAATGCGTTTGCCCGGCATATCTGTAATTGAAACACTACGCAGTGTGCAGGGCAGCGGGGTGCCTTTGATGTCTACTCGTGTCACACCTGCAGTCTGTACGGCGGAACGTGACTAGAAATGTCGGCCTCATTTGTAGTCATATTCTGTCGACACGGAGACGGGGACCATGTGTTTCAGTCGCTGAGTCCGATTACTGTTGATTGTTATCGCATCGGCATCGGCGGAGACACGCAAACCGATATATCGTATTCGCGATGCTGTAACGCAACGAGTGAGTACTCACCGATATGCAGTATCGGTCTAACATTAATCTAAACACTATTTCTTTGGCCCAGAAGAGTCTTCACCCCAGACTGACCTCAATCTGTTCAGCTTTTTTGCAGTGGGCATGACAGGCTTACAGAATACAGACGCCACGCTACAGGATCATTGATCGCAAAAGGCTGTTTCTCGTGCATATTATGTGGCCTAAAAATGTCAGATTAACTGATTGCTTGATTGGTTGACGTGTGTGTTCTGTGTCAGGCAACTATACAATGATAGATCAGCCACCAATGCCACCGTTCATGCCTCCGGTTTACCCAGCAATGTATCCTCCGCCAATGATAGGACCGACTGGCAGACCCATGGCTCCGCCAGTTCCTTGGATGCATGACGTGTGTATTGTAATCATTGCTTATCAGTCTGATCTAGGTTAACTGTAGCTAACTGAAATGTGCGGCCACCTGTGTCCATGATAATGTTTAGCCAGTCAGCAGCTGGCTTTTCACTACAATGCTGAAATGTAAAATGAACAAATTTCAGTATTTATAAGATTTTAGTGAAGGTCCACACTCCACAGGTTGCTAGGTGGAGGTTGGCTATTTACTAGAATTAACTAAATAAACAAAAATAAACTTAACAGTAGCTGTAACAGTGTAGCTAAGAATAAGCAGTGACGGAACAGTTGTAATTGTGACTGATAAACTGATAACTACATTAAGTACTAGCTTGGAGCATAATGTGCTTACCTTTACTACTGACAGGTGTTGTGTCGTATAAATGTGATATTTAAGTTAGTCTGTTTTAACGTAAATATGTAAACATGTAGACTTATGTACTAAATGTTATTATGTTACTGTGGCAAATTTTTTGAGAATTGCCAAGTTAACTGTGATTTTTGTGGTTAAAGATATTTGGCTGCACTTGTAGGCAATGGCTCGTCGTATGCCCAGAGCTCCAGTTGATGTAAGTCTGCTTCTTACAAGTCTTTAGTAGCGTCACTTTTGGATATTTCTAATGGTTCAGTTTGTCTGCCCATATCGTGCTTCTGTAATGTTTTAAGCATGCACCTAGGGAGAATTTCAGTTGTGCCAGTCATGGGAGTATTTCTACTAGCACAGCTACACGAGAAACAAAAAATGCATATTTTCTGGCCCCCACCCACACTGCTGAAATATTTTTGTTCCTAAAACCATCCCATGCTCTGGGGCTGCCCTGAAAATTCTGAGACGATTATGCTGCCCATTCCCGACTTATAAGTGAACAGACAAAGTCACAAACTGCTTTATAGATCTAGAAATCTGTGACATATGGTGGCTGGTACTAAGTACGGCATCATATTTATGGTCACCTGTGCTGATGTGCGATTAAGAAATGACTCCCTCACTCACTATAGTCACCGTTTCCATTTCCTTTTGCTCCTACCAAATTAGACACAGACAACGCTGATAATTTTTGCTAATAACAGTAATATATAGATTATCTCCTTTGCCTACGATATGAGTGCTAGTCGAGCTGTAGAATAGCTTTGCTATATTTCTGTCTGGATGATGTAGAATTCACTCATGCAGGCTTTAGCTTTATTTGGATTAGCCTGTTGTACACTTGTAGTTTTTTGTTTACGTTTTTGTTTTGTGTTTTAGTTGTTTTTAAGTTGTTTAAATTAGTCTTCAACCAGTCTTGGTGCAAAAATCATCTCTAAATATAGTGAGTGGGACATTATTTTTTATGGACTGAGTTGTCGATGCAATGGGTCTCTTCATCACAAGTGGGATTTGTGGTGGACAAGAAGGCCAATGCATGAACGACACATCCATGCTAGGCAGAGATCTGGCACTGAATGTTGCTGGTGGATTGTGGCCCAGATCTTCATAGATTACATTTTGTCTGCAACTCATAGACACATCGTGCTTTGAAGTCTTGTATTGCTGATTTACACATGGATCACCTGTCACTTGTTAG
>Ga0126335_1003021_pt1 | contig 10315 bp, 5 predicted proteins | sample OlaspJWI45metaG_FD_108409 | JGI IMG/M metagenome (GOLD analysis project Ga0126335, IMG submission 108409) | Marine gutless worms symbiont microbial communities from Oahu, Hawaii - Olavius sp. 1 OAHU.JWI-45 metaG | ecosystem: Host-associated > Annelida > Digestive system > Unclassified | place... | reverse complement strand
GTTACGTCAGTGGTCTTTGTCCACACAAGTGAGGCAAAACCGCGCTAATCCATTGTAAATACAGAACAGAATAGCAAACGACTAAGAAATCCAAACGCGTCTTCAGCTGTAGGTCTGAGCTGACAAGAAAATATCCTGATAATTCATATGCAACTTTTAAGTGTCGTTTCCACATGCGCTGTGTTGCGCGATGTAATGCGCGACTTTCAACAGTGGCTTCATTACTTATAGAACACTAATACGCGTGCCTTCTGCTAGTTTCCACTTTTCTGGACTTATTTTTAACGTTTTTCACCAGAATTTTATTCGCTCTTGAATAGTATAGCTGTTATTCAAACATAGAATAACGTGAAAGTTCCGTAAGGAGCGACATCACCGCACTTTGGATAGTCCATGCAATGAAGGGACGTCGTTCGTGACGATAACGTGTTTGTCATTATGACGATGACGTCTGTTGGGGCGTGTGAATGTAATGATCGTGCGAGTAGACTTATTATAGTACATTAGACTATATCAGAAGACAATGCGATCTACCGATGAGGAGGTCGCTGACGGCCAGAGACGCAATGAAGTAGTTGGATGGCTGGCGGATCGACCGTTCCAACATGAACGACAGCAGTACGATGAGGTTGCCACATATCGTCACTAGACTCACTCCGGCCGCCAGTACTGCCAGTCCGGCCGTCTGCCACGGCTCCGGCGCACCGATTCCTGCCTCCGCCACCGTCCAGTTCACGGACTCGTACTCGGTCCAGACGTACTCACTGTACTCGTAATGTACTGCTGACGTCATCGTCGCGTCATCTACGTGTGTTGTCAGAATTTTGCTCATCGGACCACGTGCGAGCACTGACGTCCGGGCAGGCTTGTGATTTTGTTCAACTTCAGCTAGCAGAGGTCAAGTGTATATGTTCAACATAATGACGTTGTGGAAGGATAAAGTAACACGGATGCCGAGAGCTTAGGACTAACTTGCCGATAGATCTGTCATACAGTACGCCTGTCAACAAATTGTGAACATTTTATAGGCTAAAATGTAAGCATTAAAATAAAAAATATTACTTTTATACCCACGGTGCGATTGGCGACGATTTTGCTGCATTGAACAACTTGTCGGCTTAAGGGGAATAGCGTTATTTCATAATGCTATTGATGACACAATAATTGATATCCAAAACAACGCCGACGTCTATCAAATCTCAAGTCTGAAGTAGAATGTAGGCCTGTGAAAAAATCGTCCGTCGCTGTATTACGACGCTATTAATCGACAGCGCAACATGGCAAACACTAATGGTGGAAATGTGTCTGCCGAATGCCGATCCTTGTAACTCACTGACCATTCTCGCTATTCTAATAGATAAACAGCCCTGTACTGCAGTACACACTCTGCGATAACATTGCACCCACAAAGTACACGACGTACAAATGATATACGCAACGAACTGAAAGGACTGGAAATAAAAATGGACTAAAGATTGAAGTATTCTGACATAGTATTTATTCACATAATCACACCAAAAGGCTAAACTAAAAAGTACAAGTTTTAAGTACAAGTTTTAAAACAGTCAGAAAAAATTGAAAAATTGCCGGAAGTAAAAGATATTCTTCAATCTTGCCATTCGACGAAATCAGACGTGTCTATGGGTAGTTTAGCAAACTAGCACAAGAAACGTGGTGGCGCACTACCGCACTTCATTCCTGTTGTATACAAATAACAGGGGCGGATCAAGGATATCTGCAATCAGTCAAGCGCGACTTGACCTATGAAATGAAAATCATCTGCTGGGAGTTCGTTCGGTCCAACGCTGCGACGGTGACAGAGAGACGTGGAACTGCTTTAGAGGTAGGAAGCCAGAGATGATAGATAGACCGCAGTCGTCGCGTGAATATTACATTTCCATACGTCGGACGGATCATTTCCGCTTTCAACGACAAACAACGCAGTCTTTCTCCAGCCTTGCCGCTAAATTTAGGCTTACCTCCAGGTCCGTCCGAGTTCCCTGTGACGTCATAATTGCGTCAGACGTCGGTGCGATATCACATCGCGATGCTATCAACCGCAGCCACTGCGTCTACGGTACTGTACAAGACCCGTGACAATGTCGACCCAGCCCGCCGGCGTTGCAAGTCCTTACCCGGCTCGATGTCGCAATTTCGTCGCGATGGATTGTCAGCGCCCGCCCGCAGTGTCGCCCATTCGCCGCATTGCCTCCAGGCGTTTACCTCATCGACCAGACCCCGTTGCTAAGTAATCGCTAGACGGCGTGGACGACGCACCACCACCGACACTAATGGCGGAAATATGTCTGCATAGCTTCAGAAACAGCGGTCTACCGTTCTAGTTCACTGATCGCTCTCTCGTCTAATACGAGGAAACTGACTACTGCATGACACCAAATTTGAAAGTGTTGAAAATACGGACGTCAGACAAAATGATGTAAAACATAATGGCATGGAATTGTCATGCTGTGTATAATTATATGCCTTTTTACAAATTTAAGCCACTGTTGAAGATTCGTAGTTGATTTTCTGCAAATTAGTGAGTTGATGTTGCTTTGAGGCTTGAGGATTCACGATTTTGGTCCACACGAAGGAAAGACAATACTACATCAAGATGCGACTGGGTGTGCCGCTGACGCTAGAAACAACGCTTCGTTTCGCGTTCCTCGAAGCTGTTTTAGTCGGTTTAGTGTCAGGTTATTTCTGGTGCACGAAGTTATCCCGGCGTCGATCAACGACAAATTACCGCAGCGACTATTGTGCTAGCCGAGCTAGCGGCGTCCGTAGTTGGCACCAGCTCGATCACGTCATTTGTCGACGTAGCAATTCACTTACAGTAGTCAAGGCGGCTGCGTGTCGCATAGCGTCACGTCGGTGATTGTGGATCGGATTCGGTTCACGGGCGGTCGTCGCGCGACCGGCTAGCAGTTCCAGTGGCCGCCGATCTCTCGTATCTGTCGGTGACTGCAGCCTGGCATGTTTAGCTGTGAATTTGTCGTCGCACAAGTGCCATAACACACTCAGCTACGTATCTTACCTATTCGTCATGATAGTCACCGCAGAGGAACATGCTTCTCAGCTTTGCTAAACGTTTACTGAAGCAATAGTAGTCTCATTCGTTGTGCAAAGGCGACGACACAGTTCGCACTATACCGTATTTTGTATTTGAAACTAAAACAATATACGCTTGCGGCGTATATAGAAGTGCCAACAAACTTAGGGGTTTGCTTACTTAATGCTTAATACACGATGATGCAGTCTGCAGTCGGGCATTAGAATGTAGCACTCGTAGACTGAGTAAAATAAATTAAAAGTCGAACAATTCAGTCGCTGGACACTGAATGAGTTCGGTGCAACAGCGACTTAGTGCTGACCCCGACCTACAGGTGGCGGCACGGACGAGGCTTCCGGTGACGAACGGCGACCGGCGGGCGACAACGATTGTGGACGACGACGACGACGACGGTAGTGGTGGTGGTCTTATCTCGCGTAACGATCACGCAACTCTATCGCATCCAGTCCATTACATCTCAGCACTGTGGCCACCACCATTCACACAGTCACGCAACCACAGTAACTCTTTCACACTGTCGCCTGCAGGACGTTTCTTTGAGAACGTTTGACAATTGTGTCTTCTCGTTATCGCAGCAAACTTCTCTATAATCAATAATTAACTATATCAATCTATAATTTTTTTTATTAATATCACATAAAAATGGAACCTCTGAAGTTACGACCTTACGGCGCTATACAAATTTGTTTATTATTATTATTATTATTATTATTATTATTATTATTATTATTATTATTATTATTATTATTAACCACTAGTATTTTAGGCATAACTTTGACAAAGTTCGACAAATTTTCGTAATTTCTGGCATCATTCATTTTGACATTTAAAGTAACTGAGAAAAATTATTTTAAAAAGTATAATTACTACTTGTATTACACTACGTAATGATGACACGACCTATCTGGCGTTGCGATGGTCATTTTGAGCACTGCTTTTAATTCTGACATTGTGTTTTTGCGATAACTGCAGCCTTTAAAGCCCTCGCTCATTAGTCGAATCAAACAGTTGATATTCCGGTCTGATTTTCTCGCAGTTGTCAGTTGTGACGTTGTGCGACGATCGTTTAATTCACAAGGTAAAGTAGTGACACTGTTTAGGTGCAGCGGACATTTGTTGTGTTAGTTTGGTTTCGCATTACCTTGACGACATTCCATGCAAAAATTATACCTATGTAATTATGTTTGTCGAAGTTATGCCTGAAACGCAATTGGTTCTGTTTTTTCCTGACAAGCTTAAAGCTGGATAAAACCACGCACAACTATAGGCCCATTGTCTGTAGAAGGCTAAAAAACAAAATACGATCACCAGCGTCAACTGTTCTCGAAACAGAGACTGTCATGTCAACAAAATTGAATTTGCATCGAGAGACACAATGACGCAATTAAAGCACAGTGATCTCGCAACCAACATATCCGTCACCTCATTTCCTTCGTTAAGGCTACTTTCGTTTATTCAGCGAGACCTCTTTTCTTCGTTACCACACGTGTAAGTAAGCAATGCAACGTATGTTCATAACTTATTTTTCTACGTTCACTGAATATCTTTTAAACTAACAGTTTTTAAAAGTTAATACTTCGAATAAAAGCGTGTCCTATGAATTAAAGTTTAAAAACTTTTACTTACCGGTAACAATACTGCGCGCGCTGTCGTTTAGGCTTGTAGCCTGACTAAACAGTGTCATTTTCAAGACAACGAAAAGCGTCGCGCGGTTTCTCCGCGACTACGACAGCTCCATAGCGGCTTTTGTTATTGCCGTGATTGCACGTCACACGTTGACAAGTTATGATGCGATGAGAAGTTATTCGGACGTAGGTTGTCAAGACAGAGACGAGATTCAATTGAGACGACATTATAACTCTGCGTCTTTCCGTGCGTCACTCACACGCGATGATGCGAGATAAACAGGCACTCAGCTGCTGAATCTGCCGTCGCCGATCAGCTTCAACCAAGTCGCTGGAGATGACACTTGCGCCCGTCAAAAGATGCACGGCATACTAACGTGAAAGAAACAGCCACACCCAGACAGACTGCACCCACGCCTCCGGGCCGCCAGTACCCTATCTTTCCCTGGTGACAATCGATTGAATAAGAATATAATCTTTTTAGTTCGCTGCACCGTCCTTCGTCAAAACCCCGCGAGACTATGGTATACCCTCTAGTTTGCATGTTTTAATGCAAACGTCAACGTCTGTTCTGTAATACTATAAATAACACTGAAGAAAGTACAAGTACAACTATTAGGCCTGTATTATGACATTTCACAACTAATCAACTGATCACATGTTTCAACATTATTATTTAACTGTTTCTTTCTCTAAAATTCCCAAATATGTTACTGAAAAGAAACTCAATTTTGACGACATTGTCTCTGCTAAAACAGCAGTAAAATAATGCAGGTTAAATTAATTAGACAAATTTAACTATAAGAACAGAATTATTTCAGAAATAAAACACACTCAAAACAACCAGCAACAACAAAGTACAACTTGATAACGAAAAATTTATGTTATCGCAGTGTGTGTGCTTTTTCGGTTTCGCTAATTTATTAGCTAATATTAAGTAAAAACAAAGAATATTTTATATACCTACATATATTTATACATTTTTAAAATTTAAAATATAATAACTAATAAAAACTTGAATAAACAGTTCAGGTTTGTGATCATGAGAACGATGGCAATACTAATGCGTTAACTGTGTTATTAATTTGTGGCTTTGCTCTAAGTTGATATACCGGCACTTTTTTATGTCAAATTTCGCAATCCATAATTTAGGGAATCTTCCCAATCAAGTGCGTTAAACGGAGGTACCCCCTGTCGATAGCGAAAATTTGACCAATAAAGGCAACTCGTCATAAAAGTACTGCGCCGTGCATAGGAAAAGAGTTGTCAACAACAGCTGAGTTCTTGTTCATAATACACCCTGCTAACCTTAAATGTACTCGTTAACGTACTCGTTTTTATTGAAAATTAAATCTTTATGCTAAACGATGTACTATTCCACAAATTTTCTATCGCCATTAAAATGTCGGTGCTTTTGCTACTCGAACACATCTTTCTTTCTCGCAATTAGGCCCCATGTTATACGAAACATCGCTTAGCAAGCATGCATTGTTAACTTTTCAACATTTGCGACCAGTTGCGATCTCAGTTCCTTACATTTTAATGGTTTTTAAATTAATTTAGTTTCAAATAATCCAGCTTATGAATACGTTTTTAACTTTTTGTCACGTTTTTACAGTAGAGCTTGTTGCAATTAAGTATCTGTTCTTCTATTTTCCTAAAATATGTACATATGTACCTGTAGTTGACCTGTAATTGATCTGACAAGCTTCACGATTTGCGACTGTTCTTATTTGGTTCGCAAATACGGAACAGTAAAATGCAAATCTTGATAGAGATAATAATCGCGATTTACCTGGCAGTACACTTTCTGACAGTCGCTCTCAGAGGTGTGGCTTCGTGTTTTTGCTATAACCGCAGCAGCAGCAGCAGCCACGAGTGTGCTGTGCTTGCGAAACTGTAGGGGTCTACGCTGAAGGCGCTGTGAGCTAGGCTAGTCAGCTAGCGTGCTGGATTGCAGCCGATTGCTGTCGCGAACGTCTATTTTACGTGAACTCAAATGCAGTAGAAATAAGCAAAATAATCCTTGGTCCTACTCCGTGGTTCATCCCGTGTCAAAGACATATTGGGCCACACAGTTTCCTCTGTCAACACAGCTCTCTAATGCTTCCTATTTCATTTAAATCTTATCTTATGGTATCAATCCAATTCTTTCTTGATCTAACCAGTGTTCATTTTGTGGTATTCGTCGCCCAAAATGCATGACTTACTTCGACAGTCTGCCATCGTCCATCCGCAGTATGCACCATAACCATCTCAGTCTTCTTTCCTTCATGGTAAGTTCTAATTTCTGCAGTGATGTCTTCTCTCTGACTTCTTCATTTCAGACTTTGTTCTTCCAAGACTTAGCCGGTAATCTACCCATCGCTGAAACTTGTGATGTGCTGCTTCCAACTTTTTCCACAGTTCTGCACTATAAAACATTGTTGACATAACCAGTGACTCGTACAGTTGCATTTCCAGTGCCAAACTAATGTGTTTATTCTTCCATGCTGGTTTCAACCTTCCAATAAGATTCAAAAACGCTGTTAGCTTTACCAATCCTGACTTGGCAATCTTTGTCACAGCTATTGTTACTTGATACAAAGCTGCCAGAACAGCAGAAGTCATCAACAACCTCGACTGCTGTATCCAATTTTAATTTCCGTATCATCTCTCCAATGACTTGATTGAAATCAATAGTTTTGCGTTTTCCCATATTTATATACAGCCCAGTCTTCCCGCCCTTGTCTTCCACTGCCTCTGTCATCATCTGCATTCTGTCGTGTGATGTATCCAACAAGACAATCTCGTCTGCGTAGTGCTAATGCTAATCACATAAGTGGCTGTCATTTGTCCATTCCAGACCAACATCTAATCCATAGTCTATGCATTCCTCGTGACCACCAAATACATTGCAAGAGCAAATAGTAGAGGACAGAACGCATCCTTGTCTGACTCCAGTCATTATAGCGAACCATTCTCCGAATGTTCAGTTCCACTTGATTGAACTTTGTCCGTCGCTCCGTCCTTATAGAAATTCTTAATCATTGTGATAATGTCGTTCGGTATGCCACATTTCTTCAAGACGAACCATAATGAAGGTCGGTGAACTCTGTCAAATGTTTTCTCAAGTCTAATAAAATTCATTATCACTGCAAAATAATAAATGGCAAAAACTGATCACTTGAATTTCACTGATTTATTGATTGCTTTAACGTCTAAAATATAGTACGCGTTTATTAACCACAAAGTGGATAAAATGTAAAAAAATTGTATGAAAATTCTTCAAACAATTTGAAACTCGTAATACCGGTAGAATGGTTTTTTTCTAAAGAGAAATCGCATATACCACATATTTTGCAACTCGAACTGCTGACAGCTGACATCTCCGTTTTTCTTTGCCTTCGTCTATCTTTCTCAGTCTCTCGGTGGCAGTCAGCTCGTCCCCAACTCAATTCGTTATAACTCGTTAGGGTTTAGGTTAGGGTTAGTGTTAGGATTAGGGCAAGGGTTAGACTAAGAATAGGGTTAGGTTTAGGGTCAGGGTTAGGTTAGCCTTCGGGACGAGTTGACAGTAAACCCTCTTAGGTCTCCTGTATAACAGCGTAAACACGACTAGCGCGTTGTTATACTTTGCTGGTGAACTATATATATATGTTGCTATATAGGCTTAGATTGCTTGTTGCAACAGGCACGTGGGAGACGAGACAACCAGTTAGTACATTACATAATTGGCGTAGGTAAGATGAGCAAGTTCAGTGTGCAGACTTTCGTTCAACGGTAAAAGAGCGGACTCAGCTAGGATGGAGATGCGTTGCATCCCCCTATGGGCACTGGCCTAGTCATAAGCGTCGTCGGAGTGGCGTTCGTCGTCATCGGACTGATCAGCGACATAAAGAAACGACATGCTTTTTGCATTCTGGGTGGTCTATAAAATGGCGTCACGCTCCCAGGGAGGAGGGGATTTACATCATAGTGACGCCTGACCATGGTGTCAGCGGTCTTTCGCACTCCGCAGTGCACAATAGACAATCATTTCCCAACGTCACGTGGCAAGATAAATAAAACATTTAGAATAACATTTTAATTAGTTTTGTTTTCATTGTTGAACTTTTGACAGAGAACGAATGATGACGTCTTGTCAGCATAACTCTGCAATCAGCAGTAACGATAAATTATAGTTTGTGGTTGTTGTGGGTAGACTAGATTAAGTTTGTTATGTCATACCAAGGAGTTCCGCTCCCTATCCAATATCATAAAGATAATTTCTGGATCCGTCCATACTTTCGTTGCAAATTACAACTACCGCATTACAATTTTTAAAAAAGAAACAGCCAAAGTTATCAAAATCAGATCTCTGAAGAACGTAGGCTACTACAGAGCCAAACGTGCAATTTATGTGTTTGTAGGGCCTATATTTGTCAGAAATCAAACTCCAGGTTTGCAAAAGTAAACATTAACGCATGAAAAGTGAATAACGAGGAATAGGAGAACATAATAATTACCAATAAATGTACTCAATGTAGGATACAATAACAGTAAACCGTGAAACTCTGACAGATAGACACCCAAACAACAAAACTCGACAGAGTTGCTGAGATGGTGGATAGATCAGTTACAGCAACAACTATTAAGTGATCTCAATTTCTGCGTGAAATCAAGTATAGGCCGATTATTTACAGCAAATCTATCGACAGAACAAATCGCAGCCGAACACTTTAAAGACCAAATGGCTAGTGGCGTGGTTGCTTTCCGTGTAACTGCGCTCGTAAAGCGGTACTAATCAACCGCGCACAGCCTTGTGCGGCCAAGCAAAACGCACTCGCCCCAGGCACAGCGTCGGCGTTTATTGGCCCATAAACAACGACAAAATTCGTTCAATGTTATAGTGCAATTACGGCCATCGAGTCGACGGCCGACGCGAAAATGATTTATGGCTAGGGCTGCTTTATTTAGTTGCAATGTCGCCTCGTTATACAACTTTACCACCGAATGCAATAAGTAATGTTCCAATATCAATATTACACTGTATTTGACGTACATAATCTTAATTCAAATAGCATTTCGCGTAAGTTGTGTTTAAACAGGTTACCAGCAGGCCAATGCGCCGGTGTCGTACCGGTCCACCGTGCACGTTCGACAGCCGAGTTCCTGCGCCAAGAAACAAACGACTTCATTTCACTGGATTTGTGGCCGCCAATCAGTCCGCACCTTAAAACAGTTGAGTACAAGACTTGGGCTGCATGTAGGAGCATATAAGACGCTAGTACGTGACGTGTCACGTGGCAGAAGCAGCGCCTGGTGGAAGTCTGGGCTGACTTTGAACAGACCATTGTTAACAAGGCGATAGACCAGTAGAGCAAGCAAGCCTTTGTCAAAACTAAAGGACAACACATTGAGCACTTGCTATTTATGATATCTTGCACAGTGCATAGTATGGACAGTTGAAATGTTTTAAACGACTTTAATTATCAGTGAAGACCATAAGAAAACTCCATCGTCGAACATGCGCGGTAGACCAGCCCGCGCTGTTTTGCTGATGCTGTGGTTGCTATAGCACGACTAGTAGACAATAGCTTCATGATCTTCTCTGCCAAAAATTATGCATCACAGGCTTGTTTTAATAAAGTTACGC
>Ga0126335_1003020_pt1 | contig 10316 bp, 7 predicted proteins | sample OlaspJWI45metaG_FD_108409 | JGI IMG/M metagenome (GOLD analysis project Ga0126335, IMG submission 108409) | Marine gutless worms symbiont microbial communities from Oahu, Hawaii - Olavius sp. 1 OAHU.JWI-45 metaG | ecosystem: Host-associated > Annelida > Digestive system > Unclassified | place... | reverse complement strand
TGAAATTTGCTCATGAATTATGTTGGCAAACAACTAAACAGTGTCAATCACACAAAATTGTACTGATCAGTTTACAAGCAATGTTCAATATGCACTGATGAACGAGATATGCCAGTTTGTCGGATGATCTCACGTGGGCTTAGGTGACTGTGCGGTGTGTCTTCCTGACTACAGATCAGCTCGCTTACGATCTCGACGTTTTCGGTGATTCGAGCAGATTTTGGACGTCCGCTGCACGGCTTCCTGGCCGTTGTACCATCCAAGTCAATTTTCTTGATTAGATAATCAACAGCTCGACGTTTCCACATCTTATTTGGAAATTCTTTTATCATCCGCGTTGAGCCCCAACATTTATGAGTGCATAGACTACATTCCTCAGCATTCAAGTGCCCCATTACTATAAAAGCTATTAAAATTCAATAAAAAACACAGTTATGACACTAGGCCTTGTATGATTGAAATGAAACTTTACAAAGTAAGTAAGAAAATTGCATCTTGTAGATACACTTGGGAAATACTTAAGAAATGCTGTATCAGGTAACTAACGTTGTAGAAAATGGACAATATTATTTCTACAAGGTAGTGTAAGAACGTGCAATAGGTGCTGTGGACAGTACATACATTGTTTTGTTGGGAATCTATTTAGGTGTAAGTCTGCCAAAAATTATAAAATTCGTTTGAGATTTCACAAAGCTATATCAATTTAACATCAAGCAAATGGAAATGTGCAGTTTTCTGGGCCACCCTGTACATGTACCATTTAATGTCCATAATTGCGGTTTGTCAGTTACTCTAATAATTATTATCACTACACTACATGAATACAACGATGAAAAAGTAAAAACATGATATAGCATCTTCATAAGAAGCACTCAGGTATGGCAGGTAAGATGGCTGACAGGAACACTATAAATAAGTAAAGAATGATAATCATGAAAAACCTTTTTTCAATGGCATCAATGAAGTCTTGGAATGCAGGAAACGGCGTGCCTGGACCCCAGAGTCCAAGCCGCGTCATGTATGCCATGTTTCTGGGCTCCGAAGCACCTAAATATCATAACACATCATCTTGAGTACAAATACCCATCACAATATTTAACAGTAAAATGACTAAAAATTATGCTTCTATGTACATACACTATGTCCACAAAACGACCCCCTAAACACTTTGCAATTACAACCACAAATTTGCACCCAAATGGGTAATATTTATTTGCTTTATCTGTGGTAAACTTACAAAAATTCCTTCTTAAATTCCTGAAATTTTCATTTTTTACAAACTGTTGTCATAAATCTCAATTTCTGACATGATGCGCATAAGAATGTACTCGTTCAACATCATCTGTGATGTCACTGCATTTTGAAAACTAAGAAAATGTTATTAAAGAATAATGTGAGATTTAGTTAAATTAGGCCTACTCGTGGTAAAAAGCGCTAAGAGCTTGATTGTGAAATCTCCAAAAAACAGTGTTTTGCTTCTCTGACAACTTTTATGGTGTGCAAACTCGGTCATATCAGTCTGATCACTCTGCTGTAACAGGCATTTATAAAAGAAAACACCAGTTTTCCTCAAAAAATTTGCTATCCATCTTATGGAAAGTTACTCTGCGTAAATTTTGAAGATTTCTATTCAAGTATTTTTAGTTTTTAAGTATGCAGTGACATCACATATGACGTCAGCAACTGTACACTTAATGCACTCACACAAGACATGTTGGAAACAGATTTATGACAGCCTTTTGTAAAAATAAAAATCTCTAAAAACAACTGATTTCTATAAAAGTGCAGGTTTGTGGTAGTTATTGCAAAATATTTAGGGTGTCAATTTTTGTGGACACAGTGTATATTGTCAACAAAGCAGGAATAAAATTAAAATATGGCAAAATCATTCCAACAGAGCAGCACTAAGTTCACATCCCTGTTATTTGAATCTATGAAGTACAGTGTATAAAAAATGAATTCCAACAGGAAAAATCTCTATCTTGGATGAAATTGCTAAATTTCCTCAAACCCCTTGACTCTGACAACCAATATCCAACACCAGTTTGTAGAATTTCACAAATCATGCACACAGTACTAGCAGTATGCGCATCAACGTCACATAACAGAGCGTAACAAATGTTTTTCATCAACGATGACCAACACTAGAACTGATGTTGACAAAATTAAATTAATTTCAAAAATGATGATTATAATTAGCTAATTTTGGCTGACAAAATGAAAACTGTAATAAAAATCTAACTCACTAATGATGCAAACATTTTTGTCAATGAAACTGAAATTTCTATTGTGAATTTTAACACAGATGTTGGTATAAACCCACGAAGATGTGTGTTTTATTCACACAAAGAAACTGTGGTTGTGTATTCTGAATTGTGATTAAAACTGTACACTTATATAAAAAAATTATATCGGACATAACCATACATTAATTTACCCCGACATGGTTATGTCTGATATAATTTTTTATACAAACGTTTCACCAACCTAAAGAATATGTTTAATGATAAAACTGTACAGTTTAAGCTTAACTATCATACAAATGAGACTAAAATTTCAACTAAATCTGGTAGATGCTGTAAATCATAGGTGGCGCAACCAGTGAGGCACTGAGGCTCGTGCCTCCTCAGATTTTGGGCCCATGAGGTACGCTATAGAGCATGTCTCCTCAGATTTTTCCGATTTGTGCAAAAAATTCCAGGCGTTTTTTTCCAATGCTGATTTAAGTTAATTCCATTCTCTCATTACGCTATCGAATTCCAATTCTAGTCATTTCCTGTAATTTTCGAATCTCAAGACCAATTTTTTCATCAATTCAATTACTTTTATCGCGTTGACAACGAACAAACACGCCCATCACTGAAACTGCAAAAATGCCCGGCACTACTGCAGTGAGGCGAGTGACGTCAATTTTGACGTAAACTGTAATAACAACAATAGTTATATTATTATTAGTAGTTACTGGCAGAAACATCGGTAAGACATATATTATATAACGTGAATTCATGATTCTGAGGGTAACGATTCATGGGCGCTACTATGTAGGCCTATACAGTATACGCTACTAAGCCAGTAAGCCTAACCCTAAGGTGAGCCTATACTTAGAATGCAGAAGCGTTGTTGTTTTCAGTAGCGCCCGCAACTTTTTACGTACCCCATGACTCATTCTCCGCTGTTCAGAATTCGAGTCATATTGGCCATACTGGGTCTGATAGGGCTCCAGTCCGCCGCAGGCCCCAATTTTTCGAGGTAATTCTCTCCTAACCCTCATAGAGTGCATGGCTTCCATCCATGGGCGTAGATCACGGGGGGACAGGGCTGAAAATGCATCAAGAATGCAGGATTTCGCATTTGCAATTTCAAAATTTTCCCCGGGCGACACCCCAAACCCCCATTGCAGGAGGGGGTAACCTCCTAACGCACCCTCCCCCAGCACGGCCTTCGGCTGTGCGTGGGGCTGCACCCCGTTGCTGTGACCCACACCCGAGAGTTTTAGTCGACTTGACTATAAGCCTAAATTAAAACTAAATGGACATTAAGAACACTGTGTAGTATAGCAGTGTAGATATAGGTAAGGTAATAGAGATAACCCACCAGTGGCGCTGGCATAAACGATGCGAGCATTGGGCAGCCGCTGCTGTAACTCTACCACTGTCTTCCCAGTCTTGGTTGGCTTAGATGATCCAACGGGACACAGGTTCTTGGCTCGATGACACTCGTCAAAGATGATCTTCAGGCAAGTGTGTTAACGAAATAAGTCACAAACACATCACACGAAATATGTTTAAGAAGAGTGAGCTCCATTTTCTATAGCTTTCAGCCAGACACAAGGTTACACAGTGAAACAACAGATAGGGGAATAGCTGTGTGTCTGTTTAGACCCGCCGAAAGCTTTTGCCTACCCACAGATGGATGGCCCAGTACAGCTGACATGGGTCGCTTATACTCAAATGCAGACAGTAACCCATCGAGTTACTAACACTGCCCGATGTAGAGCCATTATGCTGATAAAAAACATGCAAAATTGCAACAGTGCATGTGCGTGGTGTGGAAAGAAAGTTAATAAGCTACTGTTTATGTTTACTACGTGATTTGGGGACAAAATGACTGAAAACCAAAGAAATCTAGAAAAAGATATGAGGCTTCAGGCACAGCCGGAGAAAAATAAAAGTGGCAGCACAAGACAGAGCTAGATGAAGACAAGTGGTGGTGAGAGCAAGAAGACACAAGTCAAATGAGTCAAAATGTGACAATTATTAAGACAAAAGATACAAGTCCGTCAAATTCTTTGCCAAGCCAGTGCACAAGCTGTTTGAGTCGAGTGCGGTACTTGCCACCCGCCTGACTCTCGCCAATCAGAGAAGAGTACGTTGAGAATATTACTCCTTTCTTCACACTTCCGTTGATCTTTGACGATATCTTGGCATATTTCAACTACACACAAAATGCAACGATGTTCAGAATCATTCATGTTACATAAAAATCATGTTGTCTTAAAGTAGCTATATTCACAATTTTACTGCACGTTAAAGTGGCATACAATAATAAGTAATCAAAGTAAGCATACTGTCAGACAAGGTGATGACAAAATGTTTCATATGCCCTTCTGAAATTGGCTGTATGACTTTTGCACTTTTGTTTCAAACCATGTATATTTTTACAACAGCTGGAGTAACACTGCCAATATCATTCGTGAATTCGTCCTCATGACAACAAGCCCTGAAATGTGCTGATTGACACAGTAAACCATAGTATGGTACGCTAAAGTCTAACATTACCAGACCACATGCAGACTGTTGCGAATGATGATCCCTGGCGTCTGTCAGTCATACTGCTTCACTGCGCAAACATGACTAAATTGATCAAGGTAATGTTTGGGGTGGAGACCCATGGAACGTTGTATTAGACAGAAGTCCCGATTTCCCCCACGGATTCGATGCAATTTTCTCCAAGTTACTCTGAACACTTGTTAATCAGTCCCAGAGTTTCGATTGTGATAACAATACGGACCTTGTTTAGTGGGTAAACTTCTATTCTTGAAGCAGAGATATCACGCAGATCCCTCTCAGCATCCACACGCAGGTCATTTGATACACTCAACCTGTGAGACACAGTCAGTTTCACTCGTCACAATCACACAACACTGACTCAAATACAATACTTTGTTATTAACAAGGAACATGCACAACACAAAGGGGTCATCAGCAGAGTTGTAGCTGTACAATTTTCCATGTACTGTTTGAGTTTTTCTTTTGGGGGGAGCCCCCAACCCTTCTCTGACCCACAACCACCAAACAGGATGGACATCAATGTCCTATCACAATCTACAAATACTAACCCTACAACTTCTTGCTAAAAGGTCATGCCGAATCAAAGTTTTTTAAAGACATATTTCTACATATTTTCTTAAAAACTGCAGACGCAGATTCACTTTTCAATTGTCCTATTCCTTGTTCCTCGGTGTGCAACACTGAGGTTCACGGATCATGAAATAAGCTGGGTGGGTGGGTGACCAGTTTTTCTGCAAGCAATATCTCAGGACTGAGAAGGCCTAGGAAAGTCAAATGTGGCACAAAGGTGGCATCTAGTACGAGGATGATGCATGTACTTAGATTTTTGGGAAAAGTTTCTTAATTGTGGCAAAATTTGCTAAAAAAAGAAAAATAAACCAAAAATGCCAAACTAAAGCGCATGCTTCACCACACGCCACCGCAGAAACCACAAATAGTAGAAATTCGGACATTGGTACAAACGTAGCCCATGGCCTGAGGATGATGTCCGAGGATGACAGCTGAACTTTTCTTTTCTGATAAACTATGCACTGCTTTAAAAATATGCCACATGCACTATGCTTTGCTTTATGCGACCCAAACAGTGCAACGTGCCAGGTGACTGAACCAGGCCGCAGGCCTACCAGTGGCTGCCACAGGCCTTAGCAGCTTCAGCGCTGTATGCAGAATGAGGCGGGCGAGGGAGCGAGCTATAAACAGTAACATGATGTCACTGACGTAAATATGTTAATTACGGTCTTCCGTTGACCGGAAAACTCCCGTCAACGCAGAGTTAATTCTGCAGCTAAACTGTGTTGCTGGAGCCGTCTATGGAATAAGTGGAGCATTGAGCACCCGGGTAATGGTAGTCACCTTACTTGTCTGTAATAACATAGCACAGCTCTAGACAATGCCAGTGTTCGCAACAAATATTACACACTAACCAGAGCGATCGTTTACGGCCATGCAGGCAATTCTCGTAGATAATGCCAGCAATAGTTCTGCCCTTGCCAACACCTGCACCATCACCTGTAAATATTCATCAAACATCTCCTTCTAGTATCATATTCTTATTCTGCATAAAACACAAAACTCTGTATTTACCCCCTTGAGTTCCACTGATTGCTTAACATAGTACATCTGTAGTACTGACGATTACAGCACCTAATAAATGCTGCTTTTAAAGCAACCATATATGTACATACTACTAAAATGCAGCTCAGTGTCGACCAGTGGTAAAGACTTCACAAACTACCTGTTTACACTTACACCTACTATGACAACAGTAGAAAATGTCAAAAGTATGATAGTATTAAACATCAAACAATAGGACTGTCGCTAACAAACTTAAGCCAAAGAATATCCCAAACTTTAAAGTAAAACTTCTAAAGTTTACCTATGGACACTGCTAACTATTTCAGATTCCCCTTCCTCTTCTGAGGTGGGGATAAAAATTAAGTCAGGTTGTGCTGCATCAAACTGATGATACTGTAAAAGATGACAAATGTAGCAAACTGACCAATAAGAAATGCGGCTCTCTCGCCACTAGGTAAGGTAGTTTCATGTTTCTGACATGCATAAACAATAGCCTCAAGCTGTAGAGCTGACAAGTAGCCGTAGTCTATCACTTCTTCTGGGATCATTAGTCTGTATGAGACATGCGGCACCTCAACACTTGACAGAGATGAGGTCTCCACGACGGGATCAGGATGCTTGCAGCCGTACCTCACTACACTCACAAGCAGTACAGACAACTTTAGATTGCTATGCAATGGTAACTGGGTGAGTCAGTGAATAAAAGCTTAGTGCCCCCAATCGACACATTATGGGTCATTTTGAGGACAGTTTTTACAGGGACCCAAAGACCCAACGTGACACAACTGAACTGAACTGGGTCGAACCATCACAGCTTGTTGTGAGACCATTCGTGTTGATGAACAGACTGAACTGCGAGTTCAGTTCGATCACATCACGTTGACATGAACACAGCTGAAGTGAGTAAGCAGTACCCACAACTCGATGATTACTTGTTACAGGGTCTCTGCACATCTAACTAGGGATGTTAAATTCGTTTATTTCTTAAATTCGACCTTCGTTTGTGAAAATTCGAATTAAATTTTAAAAAATTTGGACTTCGCCAGTCAGCCAAGAGAAACGCAGTTAGGTTAGGTCCCTAGTCAATGCAACAGGGCAGGCTTGGTGCTTGTCGCCAACATCAATGAGCGCAAACAGTCTTGGAGTGAAGCTATTGTGTTTGGTCACCCTGTTTCACGAGCGCGGGAGCACAGGGTTGTGAGGCGCGGCGGCGGTGTCTATGTGGGAGGGATGCAGTGTGCAGTGTAAACAACCTCTCATGGTGTCTGCTGCCCACAGTGACGTGTGGGGGTGACGTCTGTTCCCACGTGGTTCTGCTGCTGCCGGTCAGGTGGGGTGGGCCTAAGTACACATTCCCAGAATCATTGGAGACAATCGGCACCGGCAGAGTGACACGGAGCGCTGCTGATCAAAGGCTTATCACGTCAAGATGGCACGACGGCATGTCGGGCGACTGAGAACTAAATAATTGGGAGCTTATATACTATAAGCTTCCGCCTGAAACGCTTAGTTCCTTCGAACAGAGTTTGCATTTCACTTTGGTTGAAGACAGCTTTTTGAAATGCGTCCATACGTCCAATTTATTCTTATGCGCTGACATTTCTCAAGTCAAAAGTATTTAACACAACGACAAAAATAATATAGTACAACAATAACACGAACAAATGTCTCTTCCACTACACAAACAGTCAGTGCACAATTAGTTACGTCTGTCGTCACTTATATAGGTCAATATCTGTCGGTGGACAGTGCGTATGCGAGTTGTGTTAACTGATGTCTGCTCAATAGGGATCGTTAATCGCTATGTGTGTCAGCTAAATTTCACTTCATTGCAGAGCAGGTTTTATCACTGATCAGTCAACCAGAACGCTGGCATGAGAGGAGTCAAATTGTGCAGACTGAGAGACAGATGGCAACACTAGAGGTATGGGGCGGGGGCGGGAGGGGTGATCAGACACCAACAGCATCACCGGAGGCCATGGCAATCGGCTGGTGAAGCGGCGGGCGTCAACCGCCGGCAAAGAACAAAGACATCGCATCTCGTTCGCAGACACTTCAATGCCCACATCTGTTCTAGCGCAAATTTGACACGAATATCAAAGCTTAAAATTCCGAATTCGAATTCGAATATAAATTTCGAAGTTCGTAAACTTGAAGTTCGTTTAACATCCCTACATCTAACCATACAAATCTTCTGTGCATCGCACATGAGATTTTAACAAAATTCCAATTGATTTTTACACTGTTTCAACCTGCTGTTTACTCGACAAGCAAACATTTACTGGACAAATTTTCTTGATACATGCAATGACGAACTCAGATCAGCACTCAGCACTGCACCATCTAATCTCTTAATGTCTCGTAGGAATGCTGTTTCAGTTTACCACCATTGAATACTTGGGAAATAACAACCAATTACAATCAACACGTAACCAACGTGGTTTACTGCTCATATGCAAGCAATGGACAACTCTGACTCACATTTTGCTGGCATGTAGTCAGCATAAGTCTCAGCATGACCCAGCTCATCATCTTCAAGTTCATCTTCATCATCAAACTGGTCAGCTACGGCAGCGGGGAATGGCTGTGGCATCACACACATGACAACGACAGCTCAACGTTCTATCTCAAGGAATGGAAACAATAAAACACCACAAACCTTTTAACATCATGAACTCTCCTATTTAAGAGCTTCAACATGACGCAGTACTTCTCTGTGCCCACCACACTGTATGAGACCCTAAGTGAGTAATCACATGCAAAAATGCCAGAGACAATAACTCGTGCAACACTCACCGATGTCACTGCCGATGCAACTGATGAGTTCTTTCTGAGTATCCCATCATCGAGGCGACGTCCATTACCAGCAGGTGGCAGAACAGTTGTGATCACATGACCAGTGCTACTGTCAATCAAAACATGCTTGCTGCCTGTCGCCACCAGGTTGGGAGAACTGTTACTGAATGGCATTCGACTCCTAGCCAAGTGGGCGGCTGGTGCAGCTGATGGCAATAACAGCTGACGAAGTGATGAACCAGCAGTTGATGAAAATGAAGCTCGATTAAAAGCTGCCTGAAAACTGGTAACAGTGCTAATGGGTGGCCTAAAGCGACCTGCTGATGATGGCGCTGTGATGGACACAATGGAAGGTCTAGAACTAAGTACAGCAGGGACGGGAATGACGGATGGTGGCCTGACAGCTTGGCTGGCATTGTGCACTAGTGACAGTATTCGCATGACATGCACCGACGTGCTGCTAGATACAACTGTGGACTGTGTAGCCACAACAGCAGGGGATGCAGGACGACATGTAGACACACTGTCAACTTGATGTGGTAATTCAAACCGATGTACTGTTGATGTGTTTGGCATCTGTGGCACTGTGGTGTTTGCAGATGTTTCTTTTGTCTTCTTTTTTGCTATTTCCTCCTCAAACTACGGCACAGCATACACGTGACATCACATAAGTAAGGAAGCATTTCTCAGAGATGAATGGCCCACAATGCAGCACAGTCAGTTAACTCACAAATGGAAATGCTGTCAGTGTCATAAATATGAAATGTTTGTCACAGACATCCTGAAATAAGTTTGTCAGTTTAATCAAGTTCACTTGTACAAACACAAACATATACATGTAATTGTAAAATTTTCAAAAAAGATATCAACACATTTAAAATCTACACATTACCACCATCTGGATGCTAAACAATCAGCTCAAATTAAGACACATACTAGGAGATTCACATAACCTCGGTGTTATTATTATGCATTCTCGTGTTTTTAAATGTTCGCTTCACCATGCGAAAAAATTATTTTATCGTTCAGCTAATGCAATTTTCAGTGAAATAGGGAGAACAGCATCAGAAGAGGTTGTTTTACAGCTAATCATCAGCAAATGTATTCCTGTTATTCTGTATGGTTTGGAAGCGTGCCCATTAACAAAATCTGATT
>Ga0126335_1003019_pt1 | contig 10316 bp, 9 predicted proteins | sample OlaspJWI45metaG_FD_108409 | JGI IMG/M metagenome (GOLD analysis project Ga0126335, IMG submission 108409) | Marine gutless worms symbiont microbial communities from Oahu, Hawaii - Olavius sp. 1 OAHU.JWI-45 metaG | ecosystem: Host-associated > Annelida > Digestive system > Unclassified | place... | reverse complement strand
TAACATTTAAATACACAGACTATAGTCACCACAAGTCTATATATTCGTAGCATATTTTTGTACAAATTTGTCAAACCTTTTAGATAACGTTACACTTGGCTGCTCTACGCCAAATAATGACTGTTGATGACAATAAGTATATCAGATGTTCGAAATAATTTCATTAAAAACGATTTACAGTAAAATCAAGCGACTGCAAAGAACTCTTATTCAATGCACATACTTCTAATCCATATAACAATATAGGAATACATTTGTGTAGCAGTAACTCAACCATAACTTCCTCTGAAGCAAAGCGCCCTACCTTACTAAAAATACCGTTAGCAGCACGATAAAATGAACGTTTGTGATGTTCAGTTGAGCAATTCTAATTCTATAAGCCTGACTCCAACCATAACCGGAATGGCGGACCCCCCAGAATTGCGGGCCGTCACCAAAGCTGCATTGCATTCAAAAGCTGCAGTTACATAAAATAAGTTTCAGTACTCAACACAACAGAAAGCAAACTGATATCGCTGAGATACAAAAACATGAACTGTTCATGGTGTTATGCTGCGTTTCGGTCAACTAACATTTACGTTGGCTAGGCCTAATACTCAGACAGTTACTAGTGGAGGCGATATTAGGATCCTTGTGAAAAGACACCGATGTTTGTATTGCTGATTGACAGTCGGCGGGGCGGAGTCACCTGTATGGCGTGGGAACGCGGAACATGCGAAAATTGCCGGCGGCATGACGCACCTGTTTGGCGCTATATAAGTGCAGCTGTGCGCTGTCGTTGACGACGTGTGCCGCGCATTGCAGTGATCTCAGCTCATGTCGCCATGTCGTCGTCGAGCGCTCAACTACGCAAGGTGCACTTTTCTAATTGTTATAAGCTGCTGTTGGATTCTTAATTGCAGTAGTCGTAGGCGTAGAGTAGGCCTAGTTGGTGCAACTACAGCAAAGTGATCATCATGCAGGTGATCATTATCGTCATATGTAGACGAAAACTGTCAAAATTAGACAATAGTTCTTGTATTACAATCGGCATGAAAAACATTATAAGGAAGCACAAACTGAATAATAAAACACACCGTCAAGGTGGGGGCCAAAATTATAATATTAAATAATTAATAATAATCATATGTATTTTACGGCGAGGATTTATTACTTATTCTTGTTTCGTAATTATAAATTGAATTGTTCTTTTGGTGTGTAATTTTTAGCCGGTCACATAGTAGGCCTATTGATGGTGTTAATATTTGTTTTTTTTGCGTTGCTGTTTATACAGATCAAAAAACCGTTGATAGAACGAAGACGACGGGAGAGAATTAACGATTCGTTGAATCAGTTGAAGAATCTCGTGCTAGAGGCAACCAACAAAGATGTGAGCTTTCTATCTTCAGTTTACCATTTACAGAGTTTGAGTACAATTTGAATTTGACTTTTACTTCGCAATGGAAGCCGTTGCACAGTTGTATTACAGCGTTCACTTCTGCTAAATAAGAAGTATGGGGGCTTTAATACCGTCACCAACTTTTCTGATAGCATTAAGCTTAACATTAACCCTATACACTTAGCCTACAATCAGCAAAGTTTACCATCAATTCTTTTAGACTTGTTTTTCAGTGAAACGACGCCACATAATTTGCGATAATCTCATCCAAAAGTTTAGCAGAAGTACAGAAAGCCAATGGAAGCTTGTTTTCTAGAAAAAAAGTTGAAAATATTTACACACGTGCTGTAATTGCTGACAGGAAACGCGCTATTCTAAGATGGAGAAAGCCGATATACTAGAGATGACGGTCGCATACCTGCGAGCGACTCACTGTCGGCGACGTTCAGGGCTCGACGTGACGTCCCTCGGCGCTGGCGGTGTTGATCGCTACGCGGCCGGGTTCCGCGAGTGCGCCGTCCACGTCGGCCAGTATCTCCTCGACGCCGGCGTTAACTTCGATGCCGTCCACGAGCGTCTCATGTCTCACCTCGAGAAGGCGCTTCAGACGGTTGTCGACGTGGATGACTGCGGTCGGTTACCGGGTGGTGACGTGGTGACGCGGTGGATGGGTGACTGCGACACGACTGGACGCTGTTCTCCCGACACCGACGACAACGACGAGAGTCGGTCCGTGTCTGAAACAGTTACAAAGGTAGTCGACGACGTTGTTAGATGGCAGTACGCAGAAACAGCACTGAGTGCCGACGTACAACTACTGACAACCACGACGACGACGACAGCGTGTCGTCAGCTGCTTCAACCTGGCTCTGACGCCGACAGTCCACGAAGCGCTGACGAGTTTCCGTCATTTCCACCGTGTACCACCTCCGACAACCACCCATCCTCACTGCCTTTTGACGTCATTAATGATGCTACTGTAGTCGTCAGTTATGACGTCACGCCTCGCGTCACCAGCAGCGACACCAACGCCGATGATGTATGGCGGCCGTGGTGATCACATTTCGACAATATTCGAACAGTATCCGAGACTTTTCAGTTCGTATTTCGTATCAGTGTGTTATTACCAAGATTGTGGCAATAAGTACGGCAATTCGGAACTACCCTTTCACTTTAGAAGGCTTGGCGATGATTTTTCCGTAATGATAAATAAAATTAGTAAATTCTGTTTATCGACTTGCCGCAATTACGATTTAACTATACTATCTTAATTTTAAGAGTTTAGTGATCCAGTGTCAATAGTTCGCGAAAAGGATCTCGCGTCTCTGTCTGCATAAGGTTATACAGAGTTTTGCGTTGCTCAGTTACTTGCATCTATTAGTTGTACGAAATACCGTATTACTGCTATTTATCAACTGTGTTTGTAATCGGAGATTTTGCTGGCGTTGACAATACTGATGTATGGGTAAACACTGACATTTTGGTATAGATGACGACAAGGACATTGCTGATTTACATGACGTGTATAGTCGTTGAACTGCAGCATTTTTTGTCGATGATATTTGTAATTATAGTTTAATAGCGTTGTAATAATGATTCGTTGTAGAGATTTTTAAAATTATAGGCTACCGTGTAACGTGTGATTTGCTCTGCAAAATACGCCTATTTCCGGTTTAGGTGCAAAGCTTTTTCATTCTAGATCAATTGATGCAATCGTTAAATTGAGCAACCATGCCACACGGTGGGTTTGTACCGCAGTGTTTAAAGGCTTGAATAGCGCTCCCCCATAGGCTTACGTAAGGTACTCTCCCTGACGTCATTTACTTCGCCAAATCTATAGTCACGTATATGCGCGCCATCTTGTGCGGGTTACACTTAATTTTTAAATATCTGTCTGATAAGATGGCGGTAACAATCAATTACTACATGACGTAAGTGTCACCGTATCAACCAATCAGTCAATAGGTCTTTAATTCCAACGCGTTAATAACATATGGTGGAGATCTGTGTAATATGGACCACCTAAGAATTTTACTCTGTAATGGCCAAGTATCAGCTTACTAGCATGTGCTATATACACATCATCTCACCGTGTCGTGTAGTGCACAGAAACCTACATATAATGTTCACCCGCAAACGTTATGATGTCAAGGTATTGTCGCAAGAAACATTAATAACGATTTCATGTTAACGGTCCATATAACACGACCAATATGTAATATAGACCACTGTGTCGTGTGATATGGACCAGCCAGTTAATTTAATTCATAATAGAGATGCGCAGTTTTTTTATCAAAATTTATGAAAATCAACAAAGATAAACCAGCTCACCTGCTAAGATACTACAGCTACTATACTAATATTGTTTACATTTTTATGTGTGTTTTATCTCAGTCTATGTGTGTGCATACTATGGTGCCGTACATATGCCACATTTCATCCAATATCCTGGCACACCACAACTCTTTTATAAAGTTGTGGTGTGGATTTTTTCACACTACAACTTTTTAAAAGAGTTGTGATGTGCCAGGATATTGGATGAAGGTTGGCAAGTACAGCACCATAGGTCTGTCTATGGCCTACGGCTACGCATTAGCGTGTATTATGGACCACTTGGTCCACGGCCTGCGTTTGTTTTTAGACCAGTCGTCATTTGCTACACAAAAGTGAAAACACGAAAGTAAGTCAGTTCTTAGCTAATAGCTACACAGAAAGCTAAAACAATCAAAACGTGCATGACAGCTGGCGTACTAATCCATACTGATCTGTATTTACACACATTGATCCATTATTCACAATCGGCACCTTTCCGTATTACACGATACGAAGTGTTCTCACTTATTGTACTTTTGCAAAAAATGGTGCGCGCGCCTGTCAGGTTTTTGGTGTTACGTTAACCAATGTATTTAGCAATCTTAAAGTATTACTGTCACAAACATTAACTGATATGTAGTAACAGCAGACGTGACTCAAATACATATTATAAATCCGGAAAAAAATGGAACCGATAGTTTTTCAGGCATAACTTTGATAAACATAAATATATAGTTGCAATTTTTTTCGCGGAATGTCCTCAAGGTAATGCGAAAGCAAACTAACACAACAAATATCCGCCACACATAAACAGTGTCACTACTTTACCTTGTGAATTAAACGACCGTCATGCATTAAAACGCACAACGTCATAACTGACAACTGCAAGAAAATCAGACCGGATGTCAACTGTTCGATTCAACTAGTGAGCGAAGGCTTCAAATGCCGCAGTGCAAAAACACAATGTCAGAATTAAAAGCAGTGCTCGATACGATCGCTGCCAGCCCTGACACAAACTGAAAGACGGCGACGCCACTGACGCACAGCTGCAGCAATGATGATGTGACGCAGCTTGGCCCACTCGGTTCTGATTCTGATGAGATGTTTGATGTCGCCGAGATCAGTGATGCGTGTTTTGTACACCTTCTCTTGCAGTATGCTCCACATGCTGTAGTCAACCGGATTAAAATCTAGCGAATTTGGAGGCCACAGTAACGGCGAAATAAACTTTGGCGTTTCTCTTTTCAGGAACTCCACGGTAGCGCAAACATTTTGATGACGTCAACTTACGTCATCATTACTTTGTGTTGTGCAAGTAATGATGGTATATTTTATAACTTTTCAGTTACCTTAAATGTCAAGATAAATTGTACCAGAAATTATGCAAATTTGTTGAACGTTGTCGAAGTTATGCCTAAAATACTAGCGGTTCCATTTTTTCCGGACACAGTGTATAACTGTTTTCTAAGATAGAACATTTGATGCTTGCTAGATTCGATAATAAAGTACATACTGCTATGAAACTCCCTACGCACTCACAGAACAGCTATGGCTTTATCGCAAAATAACGTAATGTCATAGGAAGCCAACTGATTGGCTGTTATTTAGGTGGTCCATATTACGCAGATCTCCCTTGTATATATAGTTCGCATACAGTTTATTCGTAAAACGGCCGAAAAATCTCTGTGCTTACGGGATGGCGAATATTTCGCAGCATTTATAATATTTACACGAACAGCCCACCTGCAGATGACGTCAGAAGAGCTAATCCATAATGTGGGTTATTGTCGTATGCTCGTCGATTATTCATCTGTCGGCCTCTAATAGCTCAGACGCGTCTTATAAACGCATTAATGCGCGCTGCTTCAGTTCTGTTTGACGGGGTGGTGCAGCACGTGCGCGCTTTTTACGATCAAGGGTGGTCTTTTGACGATTTGTTCCACACTTTTGCTGTCATCGTCGACGCTTATATATCGTCGTCATCATTTCTGTACTCGAAGGCCGTCACGTGCCGCCCGTTAGTCGGCATACAGTCGCTTGATAGACTACACGTGGCCATATGGGAAGACTAGCCTCAGGACGGTTTTATGTCGTATCGAGTAGACCTATCAAAGGCAGGTATGGTTTATTCCATTTGTGGATAAACGCGTGGGTGGCAGGTAAACCGTGTGATCCCTTGACAACGCGTGCCATACCTCAGCACTTCTGTGGATGAGGCTTCCTCACAAAGAGGCGCTATATCAAGTGTCCTTTGCCTTTATCTTTACCCTTACCTTTACTTTTACCACAGTTGTCCAACCTTTGTCAGCTCTTGTGACCTTGACCTCTGTCTGACCTCTTCATCTCAACGTTGGACTACGAGAAAACTTGTAAAACGCGCGCCAATCACACACACACACACACCCTCACACACACTACGTTAGTTAGTTAAGATGAAAAGATGGCGACATGGTACGATGCTTCCCCTCAATTTTAAGATTGCGCGCGGTTATCTGTTGGAATATTGTGACTCCGATACCCTTGTAGTCTATCTTTTGATTTTTCGATGTTTAAACTGGGATGCTAGTCATACGCAATATAAGCCATTTCCCCTAGTTTCCCATCCGTCTAAGCCTTTTAGACCTTTTACAGCCGTTCTTTCTTTTCTGTTTCCTTTAAGCAATTCATCATTGCATAATGAATGTGTATTGTATATTATCAGCAAAAATAACAGCATGAAGGCTGTAAGGGGAAAACGCTGCTGATAGAGTATTGAATAGATGCAGCTGTCATGACGTATACGGTCTATGCAGTAATTGAATGAAAGGGCATGCGACATAATGCTCGGCGCCTATTGTAACTGTCAATCTCTGGCTGCAATATCCCGCACAAGTGCCTGCGTATGAACAGCTGCTTCAGGCACCACTGAAGCATGCATGAATGCCAATTGAATCCTGTGGAATTGGCATGCGACACGCCACGCTTCAATACGCTCAATCTGCTGCCTTCGGTAATTTCTCAGGCTTACGGCACTCCAAGTAACTTGTGCCGTGTCACCATAACCTGCGTAGTGCGTATGTCACGCCACCGACCGGCCCGGCACGCGCACTTTAAGCCTCTCAAAATTGTTCGAGTTGTCGCGGAAAAACTGCTGATCGAGTTAATTAAGTCACACCATAATGTAAACCACAAGTGACATTATTATTGTTATTATTCAATGCCCAGCACAAAGCCCGTAGGTGTTGTGCGTGGACCGTGGATATATGTTATTGGAATGTACTGCATAATAGTGCAACGCTATTGCGAAAAAAAACTGCACAGGCACTTTACAGTGTCAAAGTAACAAACACATTAGCAGTTAATGGTAGGCTATAGAATTCAGAATGACATAATTTATACCCGTGGCTTATGGATTTCACAGACAAGTTAGAGTTATCATAATGCGGTTTTTCAGTTAAATTAAATTTGCAAGATTTCAAAGTCAATAAATATAAACGTTTAATTTCATTAACGGCTTTAATATAAAGTTTATCAAAGCGCGCAATATGTTTTCGGCTATTCAGTTTTTTGAATCAATCGATCGATCAAATCGTTTATTTCAGGTACATATAGAAGAACAAAACTACAACTATACAATAGACAGACACGGAACTAGTCTTACTTTCGCACTGAAAAAGCCAAGCCTACTGGTGTTGATCATGTCTAGTACAAAAAGCTCCCGTTCTTCCAGATGGATCTAAGAGTACCGACCGGGCCCAAACTATATGAAATTTGGAAAATTCGACACTTTATAAGTTTGTTTTACATTTTCGATATGTGGCTCCGTTTCGAAACCAGACCGCGTCATATGCAACTGCGGTTTGAAATCAAAGCCACATTTCGGACTTTTTGTTACGGTTTATAAAATTAGTCAAAATGTGATAGTGGTCGAAATGTCAATTTTTGTGTCAGACCAAGGCACAACCACTAATGAACTTTTGTCGTCCAGCTTCAGACGTTGCACCACGGTAACGTCTTCGTTCAACCAGCCGACGACTCTTCGATGTACCACGCTTCCGGTCGAGTTCGTTTGCTCTGAGGACCTTCTCTGTGGCTGGTCCGTTGGCGTGGAACTCGCTGCCAGACTACATGAGAGAGGAGTCTGCAGTGCATGGACACCGCAGTACCTGATGGACTCATCATAACCATTGGCCGCCGAAGACTTGGATCGTCCAATGTTACTACGTGCGATGTCCCTAAAACCCGCACAAGTCTGGGATCTTTCACCGTTGCTGGTCCACGCCTGTGAAACAATCTGCCACTTCATCTGCTTGATTCCTCGAATTTCTCCAGTTACTGTTGGCTGAAGATCGCGGTGCCTAGTGATTGATATTTTAAATTTTTTATGCGCTTTACAAATGTACTTACTTACTAACGGTTGGACAACATCTGAACACGCTTTTGTTTGTTTCCTACTGATGTTTTTGCAATTTATGCGCTACATAAATTTACATTGACATCGACATTAACAACGAAATGTTACAATTGTTGCTTTTGTGGCTACTAGATAACACCAAGCTAGTCTTGATCTTGATCTACAAATTGCGCAATGTCAACGTTTCAGTGAGAAGGTCTCAAGCTGTCAGCTACGGTTGCAAGTTGCACTCGCAGGATAAACTCGCATCAGTTTATCACCCGTGATAAACGGCCACGAACTGTCCATTTGGTCCCTGTTATTAAGACGCGCCGCTGCACTGTTGAGTGCGAATGAATGCCGACGGCGTTCAACTAAACTGTCTCACGCTACCGATATTATGCGCCGTTGATCTTTATCAGTTGACGATAAGTGGTTCGGCGCCGAATGCGTCGGCGGTGGTCGCAATAACTGCTGTGCGTCGCGCGACGCCTGTCTGACAACGTGCCGAAATTTATTTGCAGCCAAATCAATTCAACGACACGGACCACACGCCGTAAATCAGAACATATTTATAAAACGTCAAGGTCGAGGTCAGAATTCAATCTTAGGCAGTGAATGCGAAAACAGCAGCAACTTTAAGTAACCGCTAACCACAAAGAGAGGGAAGGTCATCGAAGTCTCCTGGATTGCTTAAGCACATTCTATACTTTACATATCTTCTTTATGTTGTCTCCCAAATGAGAATTCCCACTTTGTAAACATTTGTCAAATTTTATAACATTACCAAAATTCCTTCATCCATGGAAGAGCATGAATTTTTCAACGAAACCTATATAACACTTTCTGCCACACCTTCCGCGTGGTGCTGCACTACCTTGGAGAAAACAGCAAATAGGACAAACTGATAGAAAGAAATAAATGCTCGTATGACGACTGCGGTAATGCATAGGCCTATCAATGACAGATAGTTTCATCCACAGAAGTATTACTTTACCAGAAAGCGATAGACTCCTGCTTATGGTCTCCAGAAATGCGACAAAAATCCAACCTTACGATCTTGTCGCACGACGTGCTTTGGTAATGCATAAAAGTTGAAAATTAACTTCACCCAATTTCAGCGACGATAACAGAAGTCCTATGCCAGTTGCTATTCCTAAGTATCCGCCCGCGTCGCCGTCTCTCAGTCTCTGAAGCAGCTGCCACTCAACGAGCTGTAGCCTATACGCCGGTGTCCAAGCGGCCACAGCGTTGATAACTCTGGCTCTGTCTGACTCTGAGTCTCCTGTTGGGGGGGGGGGGGTATACGATACCATTGGAGTCGTGAGTCGTGTGTCTGGAATCCGCAGTTTCAGTCATCGCGAAATCGGTATCAAGTGGCCATAGATGCACGTGCTGACACTGTAGCGAGAGATGAAGTGGAGCTTCATATTCAGCATCAGCAGCTGCTGCCAACAGCACCGTTTTCACACTGACGTTATCGCAGTTCTGTTACTGATACTGGCCGTCGTTGACGGTCAGCTACAACTGCAGATGGGAATGTAAGCTGTTAAAAATATCTTGACTCTTGGCAGTATCTATATGTAAGGTTCTATGTGTGTATGTCTGTATGCTTGTTTGTTCGCTTATAACTCGGGAACAGGAGGAGCGATTATCTTCAAATTTTCAGCGTTAGCTCCATGGTGCTTCAGCGATGATTCTGGCGCAAAAATGGGGGTCTTGGGTAGAGGCCACAAAATTGGCGTTTTCAGTTTGTCGCGGGACCGGCTGACCATGCGCCACTGCAGTCAGATTGGGCACTTGGCACTGGACACACAGGCGCAGGCAGACAATGTAAAGACGCAATATACGCAGGCGTTGGTGCTGACGGGCCGGCACGTATACTACGCACGGGTACGGAAAGCTGGCGAAAAGCGGCACGGGGCTGCCTACGTAATGCCCGACTGGGCGTGCAGAATGGCCAGTGTTATTATAGATCTTTAGATCTGAGATCATGCAAAACTATCTTCAACACTGTAAGCTGGGCTAAGCAGTAGTTATTTGTAGTTATTTGTTACAGTTTACGCCAATTATGGTGATACAAAGACTTATTTTTAAACGCAGAATTAGACGCCTTTAAAATGAGTCCATTTTTTGTGGTTTCGTGCAACAAAAACTTTTAAAGATTTTTAACCGCAATGTTGGAAATATGTTGAAACTACGTTTCGTGCATGACGGTGTACACATGGAGTCTTAAAGGTCGTTAGGGCTGAT
>Ga0126335_1003018_pt1 | contig 10318 bp, 5 predicted proteins | sample OlaspJWI45metaG_FD_108409 | JGI IMG/M metagenome (GOLD analysis project Ga0126335, IMG submission 108409) | Marine gutless worms symbiont microbial communities from Oahu, Hawaii - Olavius sp. 1 OAHU.JWI-45 metaG | ecosystem: Host-associated > Annelida > Digestive system > Unclassified | place... | reverse complement strand
TACTTTCACAACTGACGGGTAGCTCAGTTTGTCGTCGCGCGTGTGTCACCTCCGAGATCATTTGCACGTTTTAACTACCAACGCCAACATTTCACTCCGTTTTTGTATGCTATCTTCTGTATCAGTTAACAATACACACCAAACAATCCTTTATTCGCTACAGCCTTTTTTACGTTTGCTAAATGCTAATAAGTGCTGTGGCTGCTGTACCATGGCAACGGCGTGCAAAAACTGACTGCTCGGTAGTCCGCTTATGCACATTCTGACTACTCACCACAGAGCAATCTTGTATGCTTTCACTATAGACCTCTGGTAGACATCGTGTTTTGGACTTGTAATATTTTGGAACCAAGTGGTCGCAAAAAGTGGGGGGGTCCATCCCCCTCTCCAAAAAGTGGGTGGCAGACCCCCCGTGCCCCCTAAAGTTACGCCTATGCACTGCACTGCACATAAAACAACATAGACGTGCATAGGTAGGCCTCTATACTTTCTATAGAGCTTGAATTCTGCAAATTTCTAACCATTTTATCAAAGTATACGCTACGCAGCACAAAAAGTATCCTGGATTATTTGGACGGGCTCGAAAAGATGAGGCAAATCAGGGTTCGTGCATGGAACATGATATGAGGATGAAGGTAGGTTATGCATGCAGTGGACTACGAGCGAGTGATCCAGCGAGTGACTGTGAGTGGGACATATAGAGCGTAATGACGAAGTGCTCGATTTCACTGCAGCCCGGCGGCAGCGGCGGCACGCTGACGTCAATGTATATTGCAGCAGCAGCAGCGGGACGCCCACCTAGGCACACAGGTCCGTTCTCGCTATTCTATATCGATCCACGGCGGCGTAGAAGCAATTTACTACAGTGCTGTTGGACAGCGCTCTGTGCTCACCTCTGACCTTGTCCACCGACCGGCCCACGGACGGCAGCCCACTATAGTCGCTGCCGTCGTGCGTCGGTCGCTGTTTGCTGATGAGACGTCGCGACTTGACGTTGACGTCCGTTTAGCTCTTAGCAACGAGACTAGACGAGACGTCCTTCTCTCGCTCATCCTCACCAAGTCACCGTGCATTGCTTCCGCCAGTAACGTCACTCAGTCGCCTGTCACTGCACAGTGACACAGTCCACACCAACCAACCTACACGTCCTGTCGTAATAGCAATTAAATAAATGACCACCGCGACCGTCTGAATCGTTTCGCAACGTGTTGGGCCTTCAATCAATGCAACTCTGTGTCAGTCAATTGACACTTTTCAAATTATTCAAATTGCCAGATTTATATGTTAATGATAATTTAGACATCTTTATTCACCAAATACATGGTAGCAAGAATAAGGAAACCAAAATAAATAAACAACAGTATGGCAAAGAATAATTTTTTCCTAAACGTTTTTTTCTGAGAGGAAATTGAAACATTACAGTCGGGGATCCCCGTTCAATAAGCCTTGATGCAAAATTAGGGTCAGCTTTAGGGCTATGGCCAAGTTTATATAATTAGTCAGGGGTTAAGTTAGGGCTATGGGAGATTTGTATGATTTGGATTATGGATCATGATCACCATCATGAGCCATGGCGCATCGAACATTACAATCTTCGTTAGAATAATTTTCATTTCAATTCTCTGGAGTCGTTTTGTTGCGATGTTTACGAACACAATCGCTTCACAGAGATGGGTGAGCCCGAGTCGTAGTAGCCAGAGTGGAGAAAGTGGCTACAAAGAATAGTAATGAGACAGAATAGAGTGAGCGTGGCGTGCAGAGATAAAGAGAGAGACGGCGACTGACGCAGAGTTTCAACGTTGTGATTGGCATCGCCGTCGGTCGGACCAGAACGACGCCGGCACCGCGTGGCCGAGTGAGATTGTACAGCCAGCCAGTCAGGCCGGTGGCGTGATATCGTTATGGTTCTGTGGCGGCGCCGGTCGGAGTCATCAGGGACGCACGCAGAGATAATGAGATTACAGCCGGCCGGCCATCGCACTCACCGCCTGGTCGCCCGCCCCACCGGGCTGGGTCCCGTGTGTGCCGGTACAGACGGCGTCATGCGCGTCTGACGTTCGTCAAACGAACGACAACCGTCTCCAAGAAGACTGCCACTCTGAATGCAGTCCGCTAGGCCTGGGATGAGGCTATACTGGCATGCTCCTGTTCGTCAGTCGCCACCGACAGACCAAAACACTGCAGCCAGTCATTTCAGCTCTCGATCGACGTCCCCTTCTCTTGCAACGAGGCGGGGAACATTACGGACCGATCTCCTCACTTTGACATGCTAAAATATTTTTATTATTATTTCGACCATAGGAACTTACTGAACAGAATAAGTGTACACTGTACAGCATATCTAATGACTGACGAGTAATCGCAGCTGTGCTAGCTGTCTCTCTATGACGACCTTACAATTACGACAGTAACACTACAGGAGACGCAATACAATTAACTAACAAGAGTCGAAGGAAGACCACCCGCCGTGTGCAATCAGGGGCCTTTACTGTTTTGCTTTCTTAAACTGACTTTGTTTTTACTCTGGGATTTTCACTTTCATTCTTCCTGTGATCTTGACCTTGAACCAATGACCTTGATACTTAAAGCTGACCTATATTTTATGAATATGTCAGCATACTAAAAATGAAGTTTGCATGTCAAGGCATTCAGAAGTTACAGCCCAGACTGACAGACAGACAGACAGACACAACTGAAACAGAAAACGTTACCAACACCATCCCACACATGTGGGTTGCAAAAATCAATGGATCAAAATCAATCATGTTCAAAACAAAAAAGCAATGAGAGACGATGAGAAAGTTTTTATTACTAGATTCATTCACATGCAGCAGGTGCGTGCGTTAAAGCAGACAACAGTAACGAGACGAAGACGACGCCGAGACCACACACAGCACAACCAATCAATCAATCAATCATACAATGATCAACTGATGGACTGATCAACATTATTAGATCAATCCTGGAACATCTATGTACAGGAGCAACAGACTCCATTTGAACGCTTGTGTACACCTCAACACAAAAACCAAGCACAATGGCTGCTGCATACGACATACAGCAATCAGTCAATGCATTCTGATTCATACTACGTTGTAACCATCTACCCACACATTCAAAAGATTTAACCAAGAATTTTTCTGAAACAAACCTGCTCAGGAAAAGCAACTCTCATAACTTGATGTTTAAAGGATTTATCTTCAAATCGTAAAGCTTTAAACTAAGAACAACAAACTCACTGAAGAAAAGGTGGCAATCTCCTACATTTTCTGCACAGGAAATAAACTCATATACGCTATGACAATACATGTATTTGAGTAAGTATAAAACAAGTCTCTTGCAGACCTTGCCAACTAAGAAACAAAATCCAGCCGTAATTATTCTAAATCAGAAGCTTTTTACCACTTAGCATTAAACTGCTATGCCACTGTGTCAAGAACCACAGCAACACACAGAGAAAGTGAAACACAAACAATTATTACTTACTGACATAAGCTCATTTTAAGTGTGAGTGCAACATGCAATAAAAATCTGAATGACAGAAGAACGATATGCAACGAAGACACACAAACAAATATCAGTAAAACACCACAAATAACGAAACACCGACACAAAAACAGACAAACCTCACACAAATCTACGACTAATTATTTGCATCATTTTGATCACATTTACTGAAAAATGCACACCAGAATTAAAGAAGGCAACGCACATTTCTCTGCCAACTCGAAAACAAAATTCAGTACTCTCTTATTCATGCATTCAAGTCTCAACCTGATGACAGAATGACATTCTGTGTCTGCTGTATGACAGCACAGTGCCGTAATGTAACAAGAAACGAGACATCTGAACTGACATCAGGTGAACATGAGACATGCATGAAAAAGAGGCAGATACATGTATATTGCTTGACGACAGATCAACAAGACGAGACACTGAGAACAGCAAGGCTGCAATGTTACAATGACAGATGTACACACAATCAGAGAACAAGAACTATGTCACTGGTAACGACAACGACATTGCATATACAGCTGACATACACCTGCATGTGACAAGTCCGTGCTATGGTGATGATAATTACATGGCTCAATAGTTTTGAATTTTATCTGCTGACACACAGTATCAGATCAGCGACTCTGTGTCTGCTTGAGAAACTGAACGAAATCAGTGAAAAATGCCATGGTTGCTTCAGCAGCAGCTACAGACTACATGCATGTTTGTCAGGAGAGTAGCAGAACAGTTAAACACTTGAACATGCATAAGAAACAGTGATGTTAAAAATTCAAAACAATATCATTAACACAACAAATATCAAAATTCATAATTTTCAGCTGAAATTCAGTAACAAAATTCAAAACAGCTGTGTCATATACCAGCACATATGCCTAATTTCCTGTTAATGAAATATTAAACATCAGAAAATTCGCAAATAGCCAGAGATGTAGATATAAGCAGCTGTCAGTGAGTTGTCAACAGACAGAAAAGAACTGCAAAAGGCAAGCAGCATTGTTATACAGTACAGCAGATTATCAGCTAAGACAAAAATTAACACCTTAATAAAACAAACAGCACTATACGCTGAACAAATACTTGTTAATACTATATACGTGAATGGTAATGGCATAAATGTCTGTACATCATGAACACATTTGGCACGTCATTGGGACTATGCAACAATTATAAAATTGGCTTGTGACTATCAATCTACATTCACCTCAATCTCTGTCAGTAGCTACTCAACATAACACTAGAAAAGGAGTCTGGTCTGCAAAAGCAACAGAATACAACGAAAAAGAACAATCAGAATGTCTTACAAAAACATCCAACTGATTAATTTACCACAAAATGTCAAACTTTCTGCAGCATTCAGCACTAGGCAGAGACTTATCAGTCTTGAATGTGATGAGAACAATGCCAAGCTAGTTTCGTACACAGAAGTTAGTGAAAAATGAGAGAGAGGCGAAACACCAACTATGTACAGTAGTGGAAGACAAATGATTTAGTCGCTGCTGCTTGTAACGTGACGACACAGAACAGTCACAACACGGAAGACTAGATAAAATGACTCGCTGAATAACGTTTCTATCATACAATGTTAATACTGAGGCGGTAACGACAAACAAGAATTATGTCAACTACGAAAAATTTCAGCAGCAACATGGTTGCTCAGTGCAGTTTCCTAAGATTCTTAAAATAACTTACTCATTCAGTGGCATGTAATTTCTGCTGATTGAGTGCTGTATCGTACTGAATCTATCAATATACCATGTTGCAACTTTACAAACGAGTTAACATCAGTAGCACATGCGCTAAAAATTAACACCAATTTGACGTAGCATGCTTCACTTAAAATTTCTCACAAAACCACTAACGGTACTAAATCAGCAACTACTGATTAACAAAATGCAATGTAAAATGGAGAAAAAACTACAGACTACAAAAGAAAGGTTAACAGAGACAATTCATTTGCAAAAAAAACGAACTGTTGTGTCAGTCTTGTCAGCCAGCAGTTTCTGTTAAAACGGTACATAAATGCAATAAAAGCTAAAAAAAACCCCTAGTACATATGTACATGGCCTTTGGCATCGGCGGAATCATGAGTTATACAATTATCTAGAAGCTACGACTAAATGTCCGTTACTGTAAGTCTATTACTATGAGTATGTCGTTAACTACAACATTAATAACACGCAATTCTGAGTAAAATCTTACGGTTAAAATACAGACATAGTGTACTGAAACATGACTAGTGTACAAAGTGCACCGTGTAAGGACAAGTAATATACCATTTGTTTTGAAAATAAGCAAAAAGAACAAATCTTTGGACACACATATAGACAACTATTACTTAAAACAACAAAAATGCCCCGATAAAACTTACTAATTTCTACAATAAAATGACATCTTCCTAAAAGTTAACCTAATGTTTTTACAAAATAACACCATAGACTTTGGCTCAATTAACAGTACACACAAGCTAAGAAACATATGGACACGTTGGAATGAAACTGTATTGCAAAACGTTCTTTCACTAATAGCTACAAAACAGGCGAAATCAACACGAATTCAACTTCCACTGGAACGCATACACGACATCAATATGCATAGGTGGTTGTGACAACAGGGAAATGTGAAATATTAAATTGCTACCAGAAAACCACTCTCAAAAAACACATCTCTTTAGCTTGCATAGTGACCAACAGAGCAACTGCATACATGTTATCAACAGCCTAACAAACGTGGAATTTTCTCCGATTTCAAAGTAACGTCATTTTCGCTTACAGCAAATTCTGCACATTCCAGGAAATAGTGATATCATGCATCTGAACAGAGTAACATGTCATGACAGAATCAGATCCACAAACATCAGTATGAAATTCGGTTCGTGTTTACTGGATGTCATCACAAAGGACTGCGAATGTTGGAAGGTAACAACAGCAAGATGAAACACATGCATACACCAAGTCACTGAAGAACCGATGGCGTTCTAAACATCAGCAGAAGACTCGGCACCAGAAGACGTGTCACCAGTGCCACTGTGCTGTGTGTCGCTGTGCTGTGTGTCCATGCTGGCAGCTGGTTCAGTGACACCACCTACTGCGGACGGTGCGATAGACGTCATCATCAACATGGACGATGACTGTGCCAGCTGCTGCTGCTGGACAAGCTGTGGTGGCTTGCAGTACTTATACTGGTTCTTCATATGTTGTGAAAATGAGCCAGAATGACTGAACGTCTTGAGGCAATGTTCACAGCGGAAAGGTTTCTCTCCGCTGTGCAGACGGCCGTGCTCTGTCAGGTGATGTTTGTGCTTGAAAGCTTTGTCACAGATCGTACACACAAATGGCCTCTGACCTGCACAACGAACATGTTCCTTCAGTTGGACAGATCTCAGCAACAGAAAACATACACCACAACAAATTAACTGACACCAATTGTCAGTCAGTACACCGACACAGCAAAAATGACCTCCTGTGATACATGCAATTAGTGCTCCTGGGGTAAAGAGCAGCCCCAACAATTTGACACAAACTTACTGCAGCTCCGCTGAGAACCATGGTGATTTGCATGTTGTTTGTACATTATTTATCATTTGTTGTTGTTTTTTGCATTTTCTACCATATGTAATTTATAGAGTGATGATTAAAAATTAAACTAAAATGAAAATTAAATGAAAATGAAATGTACAATTTGCAAACCACTGAAACTGACGAAATTGTGACAGAAAATGAGGCTAGTAGTATGTTTGCTGATGGAAGGTCGGTGGGTGGACAAATGGACACACAAATTAATACCGTACCCTGTACTGCTGTGCTACTGACATATTACCAGTATAACAACAGCTCTAGTGTAGTGTTTATTATTGTAATGAGTGGAGCATAATGTGGCATCATACCGGAATGTTCGTATTTGTGACGTGCCAGTGAACTCTGCTTGCCAAACATCTTGTCACACTGATCACAAGCATACAGGTCATGACTGCGACGAAGTGCCACCCCACTGACGCCAACATAAGACACTGGGTCCAACAGTGCCTCCACGCGGTGCTGCTTCCATGATCGCCGCTTCCTACCCCTCTGAGCTGCTGACGGCGAGTCTCCGCTAGCATCTGTGTCGATGCCGACTGACGTGGTTGCAGCTGCATCAGGAGATACTGCCGCCGTCATCGAACACGCCTGAATGGACAGACAGACAGACAGACAAAGCAACATCAGTACAGTAACCATCATGTCACTCACAGAACAGCAGCAGCAGTGCAGCATTCAGCAAGTCATCTTAGTCTACTAATCAGCATCATATAAAACTCTGAAAATAAACAGCAAAAGTTCCTAGAGAAAGCTGCTGTTATTTCTAACAAATCAATGTGTAGCAGCAAGACACATCCAAGAAGTGTCAGAATAATGTCAGCACTGATGAACAAGCAATGTGCCAAGCACCAAGACGTCATCAGCAGAGTGGTAGCCCGGTACCATCATGTAGCTTACTGCTTGTAGCTTCATGAACGTTAATGAGTGGTAATTTCACGAGGCCGTTTCTGATCGTTCAGTTCGTTTTTGGGGATAACATCTCTAGCTGTGCAACTATGAAGCTGTGACTTACATCAGTAAGTGAACCGTTAGCCAGTAAGTCAAGTTGCATATCGGCGTCGTCGTTGTCTGCTGTGGAAGGCGCGGACCAGTTCTCAGACTTGACAGACACAACACTGCCTGCTGGTGACGACGCTCCACCAGCTGCCTCCATCACGCAGTCCATGTTGGAGTCCATCTTGTCACAGCAGTCAGTCTTGTCGCCGGCGTCGTCTTCGCGTCGTCGTGTACTCAGGTTTAATACCTGCTCATCGCTGGCATCGACGTCAAGCTGCCGCGGTGCCGTCATGGTCAGCGACGTGTTGGACGGCGGACGGGCATCTCGTCGAGACAGGTCGAGAGGTTCATCTTGAGTCTTGATCCACGAGCTCACATCAGGCCCAGGCACATGTACAGATCGTGAGCTCGAGTCGGTGCCACGATGTAGTCCTGTAGCGGCGGCAATGCGTGCCTTGCGGCGGTCGCGTGCTCGCATGTTCTGAAACCAGACCTGAACGACGCGCTTTGGGAACGAGATACGCGACAACAGCTGCTCCAGCTCGGCCTTGGATGGACGTGGGTTGACGCGGTAGAACTCCTTCAGCGTCTGTCGATGTTCGCCTGCAATCATTGATCGCACGCGTGGATGATGACGTCCCGCCGTGACGAAGCCGTTGGACGATCCACCGTGTACAGTGCCAGTGTCTCCGTCATCGCTATCGTCGTCAGCCAGACTGCCGGCGTCCTGCGAGTACGACAGATCGTGCTGCAGCGTAGCGCTATTGGCATCCTCCAGCTCTTTGCGGTGCTGAGCGGCGGCAGCGAGTGCCAGTACAATGAGGTTCTGGTCGGCAGTGTGAGGCAGACGCGCGTCGCCAGTCTGTTGACGCAGCTGCTGCACTGATGCACCTGGTCTAGTCGTCACAGTCTGTGTGTTGTCCGATTGGTGACGCTTCGAGTTTTGATTCTCGTCGACCGATGGACTGACGTTCCACGCGCTAGCGTCGCGTGCTGGTGGCGGCGGCGGCGACAACAGCGGTGCCACCTCATAGCCGGCACCGACCGAGGACGGTTGGATACGGACAAATGCTGCGGCAGGAAGGAACGGCAGAGCACCGGCTGACGCCAAGCGAGCCAGCGTGGCACCGTCGAACGGCAGCAACGCGGGTACCGCAGCCGTCGCCGCCGCTGTGGCTGCGCCTGGGAAACTAGTCGAACCCGGTGATGGCGGTACAGCCGCTCCTCGACCTCGGAGTTCCGACTTCTTGGTCGGCGACGAGTCAGCTGCCTTGTGTGGAGTGAATCCCGCAGTACCAACAGCGCGACCGGCCCAGCACTTCTTGGACGTCGTGTGACTGCTGTATGAGCCCGAGTGACTGAACCTCTTCCCACAGACCCCACACACAAAAGGCTTCTCGCCAGAGTGTATACGTGAATGTTCTTTGAGGTGATGCTTGAACTTGAACGCCTTGCGGCAGTCCGGACAGCGGAAACGCCGTAGTTCGGCAGTCTCGCTGGCGTGACACATCATGTGACGTTGTAGTCGGTAGACGTTAGCGAACGTCTTGCGACACACACTGCACGTCTGTGAGACAGGTGCTGACGGCGTCACGACGCCTGACGCCGTGGACAGGACGACTGGCGGCAGCAGTGTAGGACTGTCATGTGCATTGCACACTGTCGCTATAGTGGCATGTACAGTGGCGTGCTGCTGTAACTGACTCAGCACACGGAACTGAGAACCACAGTCGTGACAGACATGATACTGAGACTGAGTCAGATTGGTCAGAGACTGGGACGCCGGGGCAGTACTGACGGGCGTCGCATCGTCACCAACAGACGCCACCACGTCTACACGCCACAACACATCAGACACCATATGTCACATAAGCTCGTGCCGTACAGCGTAAAGCATATCAAGTATATGGTCATCCGGTCACCGTCAAGGTCACGCTAGCAGAAAAGCCAAAAAACGCTGGTGATTTGCCTTCGACTGAAACACAAAGTTTTAATTAGTAATTTTGGCATTTTAATCGTTCTGAATTTTCCTGTGATGCAGTGATCTGTCAACTGTTTACACGAACATGAATGACTATGTACCGTGTCCCCAAAAAAGTCCCACTTTGTCATTTGCTGTAACTTTAACATGCCTGCATCAAAACGGACAAAATTTGGCACATAAAAAGAAGAAACTCAGAGCTACAAAATGCACATAGCCATCCTCAAGTTGTTTCACTTTTACTTATTTA
>Ga0126335_1003017_pt1 | contig 10319 bp, 7 predicted proteins | sample OlaspJWI45metaG_FD_108409 | JGI IMG/M metagenome (GOLD analysis project Ga0126335, IMG submission 108409) | Marine gutless worms symbiont microbial communities from Oahu, Hawaii - Olavius sp. 1 OAHU.JWI-45 metaG | ecosystem: Host-associated > Annelida > Digestive system > Unclassified | place... | reverse complement strand
TGACCATAGAGGGTACTTGTGTTGTTGTAAAGAAGTAGCCTAACCACTGATTATGTCAAGTGCCGACAATATATTATTTTTATATGTTTTTCTCGTTACTTATTGATCAACCCTCGTAGTTGTAAAGTGCGAAGCGAGGCGACGAGAATCCAAGTGCGTTGTGTTGTGTTGTGTGAAGCGTGGATAGAGACCAGATGACCGGCACTCATGCATGCAGCGAGGCGAGCTCAATGATCGCTCATCATTCAGTCGATATGCACGGCTCTACTCTAGTGTTTTTGGTCATTTCCGACACACAGCAGACGGTGTACATCTGGTATAGTCGAGCCTTTACAGATCAGCAAACCTACGGAGATGCCTTGAGACTGCTAAGGGGCAAACAATGGACGGAGGGACAGACACACGGAATAACACATTGTATTGCTGTACGTAGTACGTAGTATGTACTGCCAGTATTAACTCTGCATCACTGTCACATCTGACAGCGTGCGTGCGTGTGCGCAGTGCGTCTGTATGCGCAAGTAATTAAGTGCAGCGAGCAAACGTGTTAACAGTTCTCTGAGCAGAGCAATCGTCTGTGACACCCATACAGGCCGGCCTGCCGGCACACTGCACGGCAATAGTGCTAAAGGCACAATAAAACTTAGAAACAGCGAGTGGCAATAAAGACGGCGGCGGCGGCGGCGGCGGCGACAGGCACGAAGGCGTCGTGTGCCGTGTCGCCAGGGAAGCCATCGATCACATGCAGTCTACGCGGATCACGGATTAGAGCCTCATTTCCATCTATTCACCATCCGCATGGCGCCATTGGACTACTACGACTAATAGTAGTAGTAGTACCGGGTAGGCTACTAGCAGCCACTGCAGAGTACAATCGCCGTGTGACCGTCGCCAGTGCTATGTAGATGATGGATGGCCGCCGAGTAATATAACGATATGGAATTAGCCATCGCACGCGCGCATGATGAGTAAATAAAGTTACAAGATGCTTAACTGCTCATCTGTCATCACACCAACATCTCATCTGTGACAGAAGTGAAATCTGATTCCAACTTACAGCGACGAAATTCTTTCTTTTTACATTGTATTTTCGTTTTCTCTTTAGTCCTTACAAACTATGTTAATAATTTCATTGACTGATAGAAGCGCAAAGCAGTTCGCAAGTCTCTGCTGTAGGCCTATGTGTATTTTTATGTTCAAAATTCGTAGTATTTTTCATTTCATTGAACAGTGCCAATTTGGCGTCAAAACTGAGACAGTGTTCTAGTAAGGTAAATTATTAAAAGCCATAAAATGACAAAGTAAGCCATCTAGACTGAAATAACGACAAACCAAGACGAGTATTGAGAGACTCGGAGAAAAGTTATTATAAATCAGTTTGCATTTGGTTGAATGTTGACGGAACATGCTTGTGGCGAGCAATGAATGCGACACTGTTGATCAAAGCAGTAAATCTTATGTTTCTGACTAAGATGTCAAAGACGTTTGTATGTTCGCTGCGAACTGTATGTCTCTCGCTGAGAGTCTTTGTGTCAATCAAACACATCTATATTCTCTTCTGACCTGTACCAGATGTGATTCAATAAACGTGTTTGCGTGTAATGTGATCGAACACAACATAACAAAAACTGCACGGCGATGAGAGTTTGTTGGTATTTATTGTGACTCTGAGTGTATTTATAGTTCCTCCTCTAGCGCAAGTACACTAATGAATAAAGGTTCATAAGTCTGTGCCGCAACCAGAACGACCTCAACATCCGATATGCCTATGTGTAGCAAGACAATAGGAAAAGATGGAGATAAAATATCGTGACAGCTATAGAGCTGACCAGCGGTCAGTGGAGACGACTGGACAATAGCCGGTCAGCGGTCAGCTGGCTTGTAGCCTGCCGTTTAGCGACAAAGCGCCAGAAGAAAGAAAAATGCAACTCAATCGAAGGAAGTCGCAAACATGGCGGCAGCCGGCTCTATTCACAGCTGTTGTTGGCGCAGTAATGCGACCGGATGCGCGGTAAAACGTTCTCACTATGTGATGTCATGGCGTCTTGAACCTAGCGTGGCGTACGACTGTTAGGTACAGTACAGTATTTGTCACTGACGTCACACATGTAAGTGTCATCACCATCATCATCAGCAGCAGCAGCAGCAGCAGCAGCTATTGTCTTCTTCTGTTACAGACGGCCGACGACGTGTCAGCGCACTCCACTTCAATCTGTCTTCTGCCGTTCTCTCAATCTTCTGAAAATGATATTATTGTCCAGTTTTGTCCGACTTTTGTGTGCTATACAAGCAATGCGCTTCCAACCTAAACATGGTGAATAAAGTTATAGGACCGATGATTCCGTAGCCGCCGTGAATAAAGTAACTGACTAATCTACAGAATAATCTACATTACATTCAACTTATCTGAATTACTACATTGACCTAAATAGGAAACGTTACACCAAGATTCACAAGAGTGTTATAGGATGATAAAACACGACCTATAAGAAAATAATGTCACTAAAATAGGCCTATTGTTAAAGCAGCTGGTGAACAAATAAACGAAACATAACTGATAAAACGTAGACCAATGTTCTCGGTTACTTACTTAATTACTTACTTACTTGCTAAGTTGTCACGCTGCAGAGTACCGGACCGTGGAGTGACGACGAGGAAGCACATTCGTTGCGTCATGATCTAGCTACAGACACACAGACTCACAGACACAAGCAGACTGACAGAGGGACAGACAGAGGGGGCGGCGAACGCACGAGTATACAAACGCCCGCTCGATAAACCGGTTAGCCAATTCTGCACCGAAGCGAATTTTATGTTTATCGAATAACGTCGACAAAGGCAGGCAGCTGGGCGAGCATCTTGGTAAGAAGTCCGGTCTACAAGACTGCGCCGTGCACTGGCGCTGGCGATAACAGAACGAGTCCTACGACCTGTCAGGAACGATTAATTCAGTACAGCACGAGCGAATCAGCTTGTCGCCTGTCATTTGTCGTATAAGTGTGTAAGGGTAGTCATACAGACCACACAGCGACAAACGCCCGCAGCAGAAACCGCTCTGTAGGACACAATTACCTGCTTATCCATGAATTCAGCAACTGTAAGGACAAAAACATCAGCTGTCGCCGACATGACTCCTGACGCTTGTACGAACGTATTCGCCGGAGGCCGCCACGCAATTGTGAGAATAACGTATTCATAACATATTCTCAACATTTGACGCCCTCAGTGATTCATATTCATATTTGGTCTGGGGAAACTAGAATGGCTAGGCTACAAATTTACTTTCTCCTGAAGGTCGCATGATGATCGACTCAGTCGTTTGGGCACAATGCATCAACGTGACAGACAGACAGTCAGCCACGTCACCATAGCAATCAACAGCCACCCTAATGCACTGCGTCGGGCGGCAAAAATACTCCGGGCAGCTTTTAGGTCGTAGTACAATGTGCATTGTCAACACGCAACACCGCCGACAGTCTGAAACAAACGACATTGATAGACAATCATCATCAGTCAATCTTCCGACGCTACCTATAGCGTTTGTATTGTGACTCGTGAGTATCAGTGTGGAATTGCGGCATAAAGCGGATTACAATATTGCAGATCGTCACTGACCGCCGCCGGGCAGTGTCTAGGGAACCGTGACCCGTGTGGTCAGTCGGGACCGCTAGACGACCAATAAATCTCTGTTTGTATCATTCATTCAGCCGGGCCGGGCCCGCATGGCAATCATGAGACGTTAGTACAACTCGATTAGTGCTGGGCGAGTATCAAATCAGCGTGAAAGCGTCGCGTTTCGTTTCGTCTTCGCACCAACACTAATGCACCAGCTGCTGCGGCTGCTCTTTACGTTTCTATAGTAACAGCAGCAACACATCGTGGCTTTTTACTGGTCTGAAGTCGCTGTGTTGACATTTTGTATAGCAATGCTAACACCACTCGGCCTACTGTTAATAAACACGTAACTTACTCGCAACGTAACACTCGTATTAGCTCAGAAGAGATGTGCGAGTAGCGCCCTAATTGGTCTACGACCTTATAAATACAAACAATTAACTACTATTATCATTCGATGCGGTCTATTGCGACCAGTGATCCCGTAGCGTGATGCGTTAATCACTCAGCTTGTTAGTCTGTCTGCCTGACATGCGGCTGCGCTGTGTAAAAACGGCTAAACGGATCGAGATCGTGTTCGGAGTAGAGACGCTTGTGGACCCAAGGCACATTGATGATAGGGGTTCTGATACGCCTACGGCGTGCTAGCCGGTCATTAGGGTGAAATTTTGCCTAGCGTAAAGTATAGGAAAAATGCTGCTTGAATTCGATATGGCTTTCGCTAAATTACTTTGGCCTCTTGCTATTATTGGTATTTTTACCTGCACGCATGCTGCGAGCAGGTATTGTTTTTGGCGGCGTCTGTGTGTCTGTGTGTCTGTCCGCACGATATCTCGAAAACTACTGGTCGGAAATCGATGTAACGTGGTAGGAATGACAGCTATTTTTGTATTTTCTCATTTGCCATGCGCATGTCATCTTCTGTTAGGAGTTTCGAGTGCCTTAACATAGCAACTTCATTTTCGGTGTGAAGATACATTTTCAGAATATCTAGGTCACCTTCGAGTTTCTTTAGGTCATCGGGAAATAATATCAAGGCCACAACAGCGAAAAAGCGGCGGCGCGCAAGTATGTGCTCCCCCGAACACAGTTTAATTATCACTGTTGGGTTACAAGAGTTTATTGTTTATTAATATTGCCTATTTACTCCGCCAAGTATCGTCTATAAATAGGCAAAGGCCTGACAGTATATGGGGAATTAGCTCAAGTAATACTGAAAAGTCTCTTTAATCTGGGAAAACCAATACGGAACCACTGAACGCCGATTGCCAACTGCCAACTGACGAAAGTGCGCTGTTACAAAACTACTTTTGGTCTGGGCTGCCGGCCAGACCGCAGCTACTGCTGATCGCTACGCAAACTGCTCTGTCCGTGTAGCCAAAGCCAAAATAGCACTTGGCCGCTGCACAACACCCTCCCGAACTTTATTTTAAAAGAAAAAGGAAGTATTAAAATTAAATTCCATTTTAAAAGCTTTAAACTTATACCACCGCAAAATAGAATAAGGGCCACCAATCAAACAAATAACTTAACAGTCTGCGGCGTGTCAGCAGCCAACATTTTTACCTATCAAACTTTCTTCAGTAATTTAATACAGTTTTCAAGCATGTTCGTTTGATTCAATTCATCAATCAACAGTGACAACAACATTGTCAACTAACCCTATTTAAGTATCAACCAGTGACACTAATTTTCACTTAATCCTTACTTACTTATTTTCTTAATAGCATCACAGACCCTCAAAACTCAAAATTCCCAATTTAAATTTACAGAATACATAATTTTACATATATTAATCTGTGTCCGAGAGGAGCACAAACCTGCGCAGCGCTCACGTTTTTTTGCGACCAAGATCTTAAAACTTGAAGGCTATCTAGATATTCTGCAGATGTATCTTCTCACTGAAAATGAAGTTGCTAGCTTAAGGCATTGAAAAAATACGAAAATATATCTCAAGGTAAAATGTCAAAGGTAAAGGTAAAGTATCCAAAGCTCCAAATCACTTGTAACGTTATCGTAACCTGGTAACACATATTCCGATCAAGTCTCAGCAATTTACGACGAGCAGCTTTTGAGTTGCACGTTACCGCTTTTCGCCGCAGTGACCTTGACTTTGAACCCTTGACCTTAAAACTCAAATGTGACCTAGATATTCTGAAGATGTATCTCCAAAACAAAAAATAAAGTTGCTAAGTCAAACCATTCAAAAGGTAAAGCCTGGATTGGAAAAAATACGAAAATAGCTCTCAAGGTGAAAGGTCAATGTCAAATGCCACCAACTTCCAAACATTTCTAACGTTCATCATGGGACATATTCCTATCAAGTTACGTCAACTTGTATTGAGTAGTTTTGAGATTTTGTGTTGACAGACAGACAGGCGCCGCCGAAAACAATACCTGCTAGGCTGCTTCCAGCAGAGCTGGCGCGCAGTAGGGTCAGGGTGGGGCGAGGGAGTTTAAGGTAAAACATCAAAAATGCTATTACAAATCCGCAGTCTGTGTTGAAACGGTGAATCTTTGTCCGGCCGCTATTAATACCAACATCCCCAATTAACATTGGCAGCAGCTGCATCTTGGCATGTCTCATCCACTCCGCCACCTTAGCGAGCCACTGGATTGTATCGTCGTCGTCGTCGTCGTCGTTGTCGTGTGACAAGCTGTCTGTCTGTGTGACCAGTGTGTGCAATCATTAGTGGCCAGCAACAAAGAAACGCACAAACGCGACGTACATCAACACAGCTGACTCAGTCGCCAAAGAAACCTGTCGTAATTACTACGACTGCAAGCAGCGACTCGGTCACCGCATGGCAATGAATACATTTAATCACGTCGGCCGGTCGTCTTTGTTGCTGCATCTAATGACGTCAGTTGTTGATGAGTTTGAGATCAGAGATGCGACTGCGATGAATCGAAACGTGACGGAAGCGAACACGATTACTAGTCACATCACTCCACTGTTCGATAATAAGATTTTGCGAGCCCCCCGAGTTCCCAACCTGCATCTTTATATTTTGTCAACAATGCATATCAGGCTATCAGCATCCTTGAGTGATACTGACGGCCACTGGCCACTGGCCCATACTAACTGTAGTTCTGTAAGAATAGAATCGACTGACTAAGCTGTATAGTGTCTTGCAGTAAAAAAAGCCAACTGCAGATAAATAGGACCAAGAAACAGCATCACTTTCTAGCGATGTAGGCTAGATGTAGTGTTTGTCTAGCAACATGTGCAGTGTATCTTGGGAACGATAGCCAAAGATGGGCGAGGAATAGCACTTTTATGCATTCTTGTGTCGGCCGGTGTGGCCACTCGGTGGCAAAATGATGTGTGCGTTCATGGCCTCTGGTGGCTACTTGGGCTACATTGCCAGTGATAACATCTATGACGTCATCTGTCTTTTACAGACGCACCAACCAGCGTACGCCTGCTCACTATGTGCCTCAGTCAGGCATCAGGCAGAGGTTTCGATGATTTAACTGACGTTATCTTCATTCTGCGGTCTCACGATCACGCCACCCATGTTTTTTTCTTTTCGTAGAGAAGACGAACTACACAAGTGCAGATAAAATCGAAACAACTCGGTGCTGAGTGCAATCACATGTACATGTAGTCCTAATGTTGTTGACAGTGGTTCAGCGGTTGTTTTCTTTTCATTCATGAAGTAGCTGGATGTGGAAGTTTCGATCGTCTTCAACGGCAAGCACTGACAATACTGTTTTTACTCCTTTATGCATCCGTCTGCCTACCTTTGTGTCAAACACGCGCATAAACAAGTAGTTGGTTCAAACAGTTCTTAGCGTGTTAAGACTGCTCCGCTAGTGCCATGGCAATTCCGTTTGTCCGTCTGTCTGTCTGTCGCACTCGGAGATCACATCTGAACTTCCCAAGATAATTATCGAGATACGGTTTGAACCATAAATAATATACGACGTTTGAGGTTTTTTGGCCAAATTTTATCGTCTTAAGTTTAGGGATTTACCCTGAACAAATGTTTCCACAGCTAAAATTTGACAATAATTTGTGATAGCTCGAATATGGTGCTAGTTATGACAGAAGTAATTCTCTAATACGAAGTCACATAGGGCTTTCGACTGGTAGCACAATCAAGGAGCTGAAATGACACTGAACACTGAATATGAATGACACGGAATATGGTCCGTTATAACCTTTTTGCGGCAGCAAAAACGATATGTTTTGGTGACTACCACGTCAAACTGGCAGACACTAGACCCATACTGTCTGTGACAAAAATCTGGCTCAAAAACTAAAGTATTGACAATATATAGATTGTTGCTTTATTCGCGAACAAACGAGTGCGTCGAAGAGAGGCCCCCGGTCGATAGTGATAACGCGACCAACACTAGGCTGGTGAAAGAGCCAGATTGGACATCAGCTGGTAGGCCATAATTATTGGCCATGTATACGAGCTAGCAACAACACGTACCTACGTCACAATGAATATTTTATGCGCGAAGACGTGCGCTGTCTCTGCGGTAGCTGAACTTATTGTATCGGTTTGACATTCTGTTGTTTGGTTTGGTCTGTGCAAGATTGTGAGAGACGTGCAATCAGTATTCAACAGCGGGCGACTGGTATGAGATCAGAACACAGTATACCACTCCTCACCGACGCGCTGCTGCAGCAGCAGCGAATCCAATTTCTGTGATGTGTCGCAGTTAGTAGTATACGTTGCCTTCATGATAAAAATAATGGTTTTATTTGTACAGCAGCACGAATGCTGGATTACACAATATCTGCCACATAGGACAGTGCATAGAATATAACACAAATCATCGTATGAACATATTAGCGTACCACCACCGTGACATACTGTACCTGCCTCAGACTCTTCACTAGTTCACTTAGCCGCAGGCAACATGCGAGAATGGTGTAAATTTAGACATGCAGCTAAGTAAGATTCGTCCTATAGTAATGCTAGGAGATTAGACGTCATTTAACGCAGCTGAGATGCAGTTTTAACTGCCACTCACGCGTTTATCCACGAATAGAATGTCTTTGCCTTCTGGCCGAAGCTGGTCCTCATTTACCGACCCCGGAGGGACGGAAGGTTGAGTAGTGCAGTGGAAGACCGTCATCGTGCAGACGTAACAGAGCGGCACCATGGCATGGCACCGTCTGGCCGCCACTAGCTCAGATAGGCACTGAGAGAGTGGCGACAGATCGTCTGCAGCGTAACGTAACGTAACGTAGACTCTATCAACAGCGCTAATCAACCGAACTGAGTCTTGAGCCACCAACTTACGTCAGCGATGACGTCATTTACACCGCCACTGACCCAGATACAGATCATCACTCCAGGGTTCCGCCTATTTCCGTTCGGTCCACTATTTTTAAATCTGTCAATTTATACGTATTTTAACGCACCAACCAATTGTTTGAGTATACGTATTCAACGCAATATTTACTGTCATCTTTACTTATTTTGCAATTAGCGGAATGTGCCATGACTGCATAATGACTGATGTCGGATCGTTTCAAACTGTTTAAGTAGAATATTAGTCGTGAACTGCTAACAGGATAATAATGTATACTTTGTTTAAAAAATTGAAACTGTGCAGATTTTCTGCGATAAAAACTGTAAAATAGTAGCGGCCCGGGTCGAGTTGATTCAGCACACGTCTTTGCTTTGTTCATTCACAGAGATAGTATTCATCTTCACCACAGCTATGCTAGTCCATCTGTATGTCTGAACGTCTGCCAGGCTTGTGCTGAGCATGTGTCGTCAACTTTCTATGTCAGCTTAAATTAAAGCTTCACAGAAGACAAAATGTAAGACATTCTTGCAAAAACAAGTGCAATACTCGTCAATGCGTGGTGACAGGCAGTGCGGACAACTTTCTGGATGGTTAGGGTCGGGGTTGGGATCGAGGTAGGCCTAGTTGTGCAAGTAGGAGTCAGTTGTTGTGGAACGTAATGAGTCCATGGTCGCATGGAGAGGTGCGAGTCACGCGATCTACGTATACAAGACTCAGAGGCGCCACTCAGCACTAACTCAACGTGATCGGTAATTTCACCAAACAACGACTACATTGTAACAACAACACAACAACGACAACGACAACGACGACGGACGTTGGTATAGTGACTATAGGATGCTGGTTGGTGGCTTGTAATAACAGACTGACAGGTCATATCATCAACTACAAACCGCTTTGCTGCACGGTGCGTGTCGACGAGTCGATGTAGCGCTGCGCTGATCAGACGCAATATCGGCGACAGACTGAACGAACTCTACATTATGAGACTGTACCGGTATGTTCTGTAGGCTATATAGACACGCCAGCCAGCGCATTCTGCAGTTCATTGTGATAATGTGGTTTACAGAGAGATCAGCTAGGACATCATATTGAGCATGTCCATCACCGACAACGCACTATCGATTTATCACAGTGACGACATTTTGTGTCAAACTCAGATTCATTCCTGTCATTCACTCATTCAGTTTGCACATCACACACAACAACCAACGCTCACAAAATGCGCATAACTTGACATTGAACAGTTCGTCTGATGTGAACATTTTGATGATGTGAGATCGTTTCATTCAAACTGTTGTGCAAATCTTCTGCGATAAAAGCTGTAACATAATAACGAGTTGGGTCGGGTCAGCGGGTCGATCTAAGTCAGCTCACGTCCAGTGCTGTCCCTTGCTTTGTTCATTCATAGAGTCTTGAGGGTTACC
>Ga0126335_1003016_pt1 | contig 10321 bp, 7 predicted proteins | sample OlaspJWI45metaG_FD_108409 | JGI IMG/M metagenome (GOLD analysis project Ga0126335, IMG submission 108409) | Marine gutless worms symbiont microbial communities from Oahu, Hawaii - Olavius sp. 1 OAHU.JWI-45 metaG | ecosystem: Host-associated > Annelida > Digestive system > Unclassified | place... | reverse complement strand
TTTTAGTTCTTCTTTAATTGTGTTCATTGTGTTACCATGTAATTTCTATAGGTTTTATATAACTTGTGTCAATCCAGCCTCTGGCTGCAATACCAAATAAACCATTCTTCTTCTTCTTCTTCATTATGACAGTATTAACATCCTTTTAGTAATATGACATGAAATGTTTCATTTTTGTCAGACTGACAAAGTTAAGGCTGATTATAATCGAAAATGTCTTGGGGTACATTTTTTGACTCACCCGGTAGACGGACGACGTCATTCTACGATGTTTGACTGCTACACTGCAAGGGACTATTGGGCCGCATCGAACGCTGAAATGCGAACTATTGCGTCTGATGATCGCGACATCTTTCTGCCACGCGCGGCGTTCTTGTGCAAACACGACTGAACGGTTCGGGTTCCTGCTACTCTTGCGGACCCAAGAAACAATGCATTAAGCGGGGGTCCCGATCCCCCCACGGCGAGGGTATAGGAGTGGGGGAAAGTTTCGCCCATTGTTCAACACAGAATATGCTGACTGGATTGCGGTCCTGTTTGCGCTGGAGACTCCTGCGGACCCCAGGCAACAAATATTAGGCGGAAGTCCCGATCTCTCACGGAGATCCGACGCGGCCTTCGCCAAATTACTTTGGTCACGAACAAACTAAACCACCGACGTCAACGACTGCTGCGCATGTTGTGTTTTTTTGTAGACCTGAGAGCAGATAACGCGTACCGGGTGACGTTGATGGAAGAAGATGCGCCGTAAACTGTCTCGAATTACCACGGCGGAATGCAGATGCAGAGGCAAGATGGTTACAACTGATGGTGATGGGTTTCGGCCGCATTTTCGGCGTGCGAAACTGTCTTATTTGTACGCGGGAGAAGGACGGGTGTGAGTAGAGGCTTAATGTCCCACTCAACACATTATATGTCATTTCGGGGACGATTTTTACCGGCCAGATGACCCAACCAACAGCGTTAAGCACCGAAGAAAGCCAGTTGGCCAATGAGATAAGCTGAAATCCAACCAGAGCCACTCCAACGTGTTACAATATGAAGTGTAGGCAACCGCCTTTAGGCTAATCACAGCGAAAGGGTCCCAGTGTGAAGAAACCAATCTGCTAAAGGGGGGATCGGAACGAAAAGTTTAAAAGAAATTTCGATTTAAGCACTGTCTCACGTGACTTTTGAAGTTTGATGCAATAAATGTGTGCAGACACAGGAAACTTTTGTATGGCTAAAGAGACTAGTGACTTATGGGTGCAGCAGCGGTCCCGGGCAAGAATGTGCCTTTTTGGGGTTACAAAACTTAACATTAACATTTAACTCCTCATTTTGCCCCCCAGAACGGACGTAGAAATTTTCTACCAAAAATCGCTAATAGTAAAATTCTCCCATGAGCAGAGCCCTTAATCGTCATCATAGCCCCATAGAAGTTGTATTTTGAGCAGATCAATCGGAACCTGGGATTTCGAAAATGTGGGTCATTTTGACCCCCTACTGCGATTGGGGGCGTGGTCACGTGAAATTGTTGTACGGCTACAAAGAATCGTTGACTTCTGGATGCAGCTGCAATGTAGCATTTTAACGAACTTAGCGATCACGTGTATAGTTCCTTGAAGTTAATTATTTCTGTGCGGTAATTTAATTTTATACACGCAACAGTCAGTCAACACTCAACAGTTTACGCGGTGGTAGGCCTACAGTGTAGCAGACTGCGCAACGGACTGCCTTCGAGTTGGCTACTCGTACTTTTGAAAACGACCTTTTTCGGCCCACTCTATAACTTTGCGATTTCTACCGACACATTGCCGTCGTTATGAACGTGCACCTGTATGTGCTGCAACGAAACTACTTACAACGTCGTCGTTTAAATTCTTTTCTAAATTTACAGGCCTAAACTTTTTGGGGTTTCAAATTAGTCACAGTTGTTACTAACCTTTGCTGACATAATAAAAACCTTAAATAACCGGTTTTTCAAAAAAAGATAAATAACCTTAGATAACCTTTAACCTTTAGTTGCAAATGCATTTAGACAAGTCACAAGTTAGTAATTATAATAATAAACTGCAAATGACACTTTTAAGCTTAAGTACGGCTTTCTGGTGCACTGGGCGTTCCATATTTGTAACATGGAATGCTCAATTGATAACTTAGTTAATTTTGAAGAAGTAATTTCAAAACTTGAATTATTTCTGAAAAAGGTAAATTTATAACCTTCTCGGCATAAATAACCTTAGATAACCCGGCTTTTTTCAAAACTATAAATAACGCAGACAACGTTAGAAACAACTACGGAATTAGTACAAAAATGGGGGAAAGCGTAGCACTGCAGAGACTGAAGAACGGCGCAGAAAAGGGCGTACCCTCGTCTGCAGAAACATGTTAGTGCGCAGTATGCTGTAGCCTACCTTTGAAATTCAGTACCGTGCAAGCTTTAAGTTTAAGGATTAAACAGATTTCAGAGAAACACACAGGCACAAAGGCAACTATTTTTTTGTGTTTTCTTAATGTTTGTTTATAGTTTGTCGTTAATTTTCTCAAGATAAATCACCAAACTGAATGACTGCTGGTTTTTATTTAATACTGCAAATAAGAATATGACACACTACCAAAACACAATATTTTTTTACAAACCACGAATCACATTTTTCTGCGGGTGGGTGAATTATTACGTGCACTGCACCATTTTAATTTTGTTTTATTACTTTAAAGAAAAATATAGTTAACATGTTAGGTAATTGCAGTTTCTTTCTGTAAACAGGATCCAATATTTTACAGCTTTTTATACACTTAGTCTTGATACAATTTTGACAGAAAGACCTCACAAGTCCAACTCTGCACAACATTCGCTAGTACTGTATATACAAGCTTGCCTCCTGTTACTATAAATGTATGAAATCATTTTTTGGGTATCGAAAATATAGCATCGTCACTGGTATGTTGTTGGATTTAAGCTTGCCTAGCTTCAACACTGTTATATGCAATGCTAGAACAAAGTTTAACCTGTGTGCTGCTAATGTCATGAATAGGGTTATTCAGGCAGTCACTGTATTAATTTCTGTGTAGTTTGTGTTCGTTGTTTCTGTCTGTCTCGTAGTTATGGACCTTGTTGTCTGAAATAAATATATTGATTGATTGATTGATGTACACTTACCAGAAATTGGGATTTATGGTTTTAGCAGAGAAAATTATATATTTCCTAAACTGACAACAAGCCATGCTTCTTAGAGTAACCGGAAATGTAACAGAACTCAAGTTTTCTGATTCACAGTGTATAATACAGAATCAAAGATAGTATTGATAGCGCAGATCATTACACAAGCGGATTTTGGCCACAATATAGCTGGCAATACAATACTGAGGGAAATATTACATCGAGTATTCAGCACAATATAACAATACAGAAAAAAACACTCAAACCCAAGAAATAGAATGTCAATGATACTTTCATTCGTGCACCGATGTAACTGATCCCTTCTAAACAATGTCTCAAGTAATTTCAGTTAATAATAATCCTGTAAACTAAGATTATTGCCAAAACAACTCGACTGAGTCCCCAATAAACATCCCACGCCTGACTGACTATAATTTGTCGAACCTTAGCTGTTCTTCACGATTCTTACACTACCGGAGAACACGAGATTTACTACAGATCCTCGGGGAAAGATTTGTAGCAATCTCATACTCTTTCTAACAATGAAAGAATTTTGAAGATTAGTCACGTTGTGACAAAGCTACTAGAGTCAATTAGATGTAGGTCATTTTTAATGGGACATTGTACAAATTATATTCATTGTTTCAGTTACAATCTTTCTCAGGCTTGATACTACTTGACATGATTGCTAACTATGAGCAAAAGTGGCCGCAGACTGATTTACAAAAAATGTTATAATAATAGCTGATAATAATTCCACCACAAACTTGTAACTTTGAAGATAAAGTTTATCACAATTTCATATACAAAATTTTTTCAAATATGAAGGGTACACAGAGATTCTAGGCTGTGATTTTTCCAGCAAATTTCAATTTACTTTAATCTTAAAAAATCACACCAGCTAGAAAAAAAACCCAAAGTGCATCACACACCAAAAAAAAACAAAACGGCCTTAGCAACGAAACTGAAGCTACACCGTAGTGCAATGCACTAGTTACGTTCACAGCACAGATCACCCCTGGAAAACTTATATTTTAGGCGGGAATGGGCGCCTTGCTCCAGCTTGTGCACATGGCATACAATACATATTAGATGGCCACATATGCGAGATATCCACAACATTACGCAATGTACAGTGGTCCGCAGTTTTTCTCAGCACTAACTCATCGCTTACGAGCGACTGAGTAGCTAACAAAAACACAGTATGCCGAGTCTCAACTGCCGAGTATGGAGCTCAGCGAAAAATGTACGCAGAGCAAGTGATTAGGCTGCTGCAGTTATGCCGAAGCAAGTAGGATGGGTTAATATTGACAGTAAGGTGAATAAATGCTACGTAGTTGGTTGAAGGTGGTTCATTCACTTGTAGGCGTAACTACTCAGAGTGTACGCACTGTGTGTGTTATTCACAAATGTTCGTCTTTTTGCCAAGTTGACTGTTTCGATGTCAGAACCACTGCAACAATCCCACACTCACTCAGCGGCTGACTTAGACACACTGCGGTTTACGCCCCTCTAACGTGAACTCGGGAAAAGGAAATCAGACGAGTCAGTGACGAGAAAAACCACACGACACCACACAGCGCACATCTAATGCTAGATGTTAGAAGACTACCGTCACTATAAGCATTCGACGGAGTAGCATAACTACTTCACTAGTGAAAATGATGCCTCTAACATGCAGATGCTTTCGTTTTACACAGCAAAGCTGACACGTGGCCAAAGTAATTTGGTGAAGGCTGCATTGAACCCTCTCACAGTAAGGGGACTGGGACTGCCCCCCCATTTAACGCAATGTGTCTTAGGTCCACATCAGTCTCCACTCCAAACAGGACGTCGATCCGTTCAGCCGTTCTTGCAGGGTACAGGCACATGACAAGACTGACAAAAATCTGGCATCATCACTAGCAACAGTCAGCATCTGATGCGTTGCGATCGATGCAGCCTAGAAATAAAAAAGAATCAACGCTCTACTTATAAGACCACTTCTGGCAGACCGGCGAGTCTAAACGTCTTCAATCAATACTTTCCAGCAGCATCACAGAACAGTAAACCATCCACTACAGCAAAGCATGCATCCAAAACTTAACTTCCACCAGAAACTCAAACTACTTGATCATAAACAGTGCGTAAGCCTACGTGAGTGAGCAGAGGTTTAACGTCCCACTCGACACTTTATAGGTCCATTTCGGGGACAATTTTTACAGGCCAGATGACCCAACCAACAGCATCTAAGCACTGAAGGAAGCCAGTTGGACACTGAAATAGACTTCAATCCCACCAGAACCACTCCACTGTGTTACAATATGAACTGTAGGCAACCGTCTCTAGGCTAATCACAGTGTAAGGGTCCCAGTGTGACAAAAACCCAACCTGCTGGACCGCAAATCACATTTACAAAGTTTTTTTCCAACGTTTAGCATCTCCACCACAGCAAGTTACGCTGAAAACCAACAGACACTATTTAAACATTGCAGAGAATTGAATCATGCAATATTTAACAATATGGAATCAGGTGAAGCACCCGGACTTGAACTTTCATTGTAACTTTGTAACATAGTGGTAATATTAGTTTACTAAAATCAAATGTCACAAAAACTTTTCAAGGACACGCAACAGGCCACAAAGCTGCATTTCCTCAAGCACGTCTGCATGATGATCGACTTGAATAATTATGCGGAGCGGGCAGTCTACAAAAAATGATCCTTAACAATTGTTGTCACAACATGAGCATCACTTTACACTAGTGTTTGCTGAAAACGGCACTGCAAGAGTCATGCATCAAACAGTGTTGTAGTACGAGTCCAACAGTGTCATCGAGTCGGACTCGAGTCCATAATTTTAGAACTTGGACTCGATGCAAAGTACTTGGACTCAAGGACTCTTAACTTCTCGAAGCTTCAGTACTACTTGGCACAATACGGAGTAGAAAGGGTCAAATAGCTGTTGTGTGCAAATGTAGCAGATACGAAACTTTTCTAATTGTTTGACCTCAGTGACTTTTAATGCTGTTGGATTGCGAATGCTGAATTTTAGTTATATTCAGACTGAACTCGAGACTTTTACCCAAGGTCTGTGGACTCGGACTCGAGCCCCAAGGTCTCGGACTCCGGTCCCGTGGACTTGGACTCAACGTGGACTCCGGCTTACTGGACTCGACTACACCACTGGCATCAAACACACTCAGTGACTTTCAGGAACTGATTCACCAACTAATAGGTACGCTGCATCATTTCAAGAAATTTTCTAGTCTTGAATAACCGGCAAAGACTGAAAGACGTGTACGGTAAATGTTTTCTTACTGACACCATTTTCAGTCACAATACATCCGCACGACATTCACCTGTATTCCACAATCAACACAATCCTGACTGGCCCCTGACAATTAGTGGCGACATTACTACTCTACATCAGATCTCAAGCGTTATTCAGCATCACAGTCAATGCAAGAGTGAATTCCACGCTACAACAGGCAGCCGACACCTTCAGTTCTGGTCAAACAGACCAAATACACTTCGGCATTTAAAGCAAATTCAAATAAATTTTTGGCTGCCGGCTGAAAATAAGAAGCTTTGCGAGACAATAATGGTCTCTGAATAAGCCTTGTATTTTGGAATGAGCAATACCAGAAATAAACCATGGGGCTGTACCAAAGTTAAATATTCCAAAAATCTCAAATTTAAATGGCTCCACCATGTTGTATATGGCCCTGCCACTGATAAGCATGGAAAACGTGCAAATAAATAAAAACCATTAGGTTTCTAGTTCAATTCCATGAAATTGGAACAAAAATCCATGGTATTTTTTTCCTCATTTCATTCACCCCAATCTTTACTTGACGATCAAACGTACAAACAAGATGATCAGTATAGGAGCTTCACTTTAGCTGCAAATTATGACAAGATTCTGTTTTGGTTATTATCTTAAACGAAAATATCCAGAAGGCTCTGTATGGTTCCCGAAGGTTCACGATTTACAGAGCTGCTGACATCCTGTAGCGATAAGTGCAGTAAATAAAAGTTCTGAGAGACCTAAAGCGCCTTCCTCATTCAGTACAGCCCCAGTATTTAGCTCACAAAAACAGACGACAGAAAATGTCTCTGAATGATCAGTCAAGACACGGCAATAATCACGCGGCTGCAGTAAATGTTAGTTGTTACAACATACCGAGATACGACCTACACAGACCATCCTGGCATCGTTAAATACACGGTGGTCCATTCTGCACTTGACTACAACAATGTCTAACCTTAATGAATTTGTGTTAATTTTTGCATCACTTCAATGAACTTACGAAGTAAGGTGCACACATAATTAAGGTGACACAACTACCTTTACTACGGTCACATGCAGAATTTCTTCTCAATTAAAACGATCCAAAAATTACAAAAAAACTGATTAAGATCAGCCAAAGTTAGACAAATATGAAGGGATATATTTTTTCTGGACCACTGTGTAGATTTTTCACAGACTCTGGGCAGTGTTGGCACCACTGGTACTACCGAGTGAGTGGTCATTCGCAAGTGCGTCTACTTGGGCTGGTTGATGGGGTGCTTGGACTGCACTGGCCTCATGTCCTTCGATGCCATGGGTTTGTCATGGTACTGCTTCACTGCAGCTGCTGGGAATGCCTTCTCTTCCTGAACACACATTACATCACATTGCATTATACACTGGGTCACTTAATCTTTCATCAGAGAAAATGTCTCTAAATAATCAGTCAAGACACGGCAATAATCATGCGGCTGCAGTAAATGTTAGCCATTGCAATTTTAAGTTTTAAATTTAAACTTGGACCTACAAGTTTAAAGTTTAAAGATGAGTTTTTAAACCAGATTCACGGCTAAACGGAAGTTAATCCACGAATGAAGTGGCACAACATTTCGGTCTCAAACCACCGCTTTAAACAATATTTCAGTGTTATTCAACTAAAAAAAGTTACTACGAAATCCGGATTAACACGCGAGTTAAACTGGTTGAATTTGTGCCTTTAGTGCTTGACGCTGTTGGTTGGGCGACAGGAAGGGCATCCGGCCTGTAAAAAACCTTGGGGGGTTGTGGGGACGGGGGCGCCGTTAGTCCGGTTGGGATGGCGCCCACCCGGACTGTCGGTACCTCTGCCTCCATTATCTTCCCCTGCTCCATAAAAATCCAGAAGACAGGAGGTGAGGAAACCCAGCCGGAACGCAGCACAGCTCTCTGCTAAGGCAGAAGGCAAGAGTGGTTCTTCTGGTACCGGCCTACCAGCGTTGTCCCAGAACAAAGGCCGTTAAACAGTTGTTGTTGTTAAACCGGTTGAATTTGGTTTTAAACCTCACGGTACCTTCCCAATGCTTCAGATAGACAAGTCCTTAGTGATTAAATTTGGTTTAAAACAGAAACCACATTCACAAAGAAATTTAAGGAAAGCTTTAAAACCAGTTTTCAATGCTGTGATTCAGTTAATATATTTAAATCTCATCTTGATAAAGTGACCCACCATGAGTAATGAATTTTGTTACTTATTTACTGAAAATCAATGCCGGCAATCGTAATTCAGTTGTTTGTTTGCCTCAAAATTAGGAGTTTTATGGTGTTTAACAACAATTAATAACGATATTATTTCTTAAAACATGTTTTAGTCTCAACAATAGGTCTGTTAGTTTAAATACAAAAAGGTAACAGATGTAGTTTGGCGCTGAAATACCTACAAACCACTACTTTGCTTAGGCCTGTGCCAAGTTAATAATAGTACATTTTCGTAATAATGACGTCTCAATAACCGGTAAAAAACGGTTTTGACAAAACAGTGGCCGGTTGTGAATAAAATCGCTGTGTCAGCAGATGGTGATATTCCCAATGACTCAGAAACAGCATTCCAAATAGAATTCATCAAAATGTAAGTTCCACCAAGAATGCTCAGCCACTAAACATGACATGGTACAGGGGCAATGCTGTGATGCCCCACCATCACTATGTATCTTTAATTTCGCCAAATGAAGGCACAAGCACACACAAGATAAAAACAAAATGACACAAAAAAAGGAAAAAATGACACAAAAACCTAATAACTAAATAAACAGAAATACACAGAAACACAAGTAAGATTAGAACATGCGATCATAAAATAATGCCATTAGTGTTCGAAACAGAGATGGAAGATGCAATTTGCTAAGAAATCTTGAACGTCTTTCTGAAGCTGATATGCGAAAACTGGTTAACCCAGTCATCTGCCGAATGAAATCCACACCGTTACCAAAGGATACACCGAATATTCTAGTCACTGCTGTATTTATACAGTTAGGCCTATTTAAACTTTTAATATCACAGACATGAAGAACTAAAGACTTCATTGCATATAACAGAACAGATAAGCAACATCTATAACAATGACACAACGCCGGTGATGATACCTTTGCGACTACGCCTGCCACTAAGACTTGCTTGTCCGTCTTTGGAGGACTAAAACACAATGCAACAGAACTACTACCTGCGATACTGCCGTGCACCAGGAACTGTACACTCTCGACAAGAAAAATAATCCACTTCCATCTGACAACGCGAAATTGCATTCCAATTACAAATCAATACACTGCAAGACAGCAAGTGGCAACATGCTGCATCTAACCACCTCCGAACTCAGTCCCACATGCTCCTCGAGTCCAAGGAGTCTCCACTTCATATGCATGTCAGTTTAACGTTGCAATTTTTAAAATATCTGGCCAGTAAAAATATGAATTATATGCGGAAATATGGGCTGTGACTGCATACTCTCATATAGCCTACAGGCACTATAGGTCAGCATTTTCCAATAGAAGCCAGTAGCCTGAGAGTTATGTCTTGCTATGTAATTGTAATACGCGGCAAAATGCTAAATATGCAGCAGTCACATATTCACATAAAAATGCAATGCCTAACTTCAAACAGGAAATTGATCTATTCAGCCATTGTTGCACATCCTGCCCGCATGACAGACAGACAGATGCCAAGATCATAAATCACAATAGTTCACATCCCAAGCATTCATCACAGCCTAATAAAAATTAATAGAATTGGCCAAAACTCTTTAAGCATTTTATTCAGCTGAAAACAGTTTCTTCGGTGCTAATTAGACAACTTCATAATCACACCAGCTGTTCTGCCTGCCCACTCGGGCTTCCCTGTCACCAATCCACAATCCCCTCCTTCTGCCCAACCCCTAAC
>Ga0126335_1003015_pt1 | contig 10321 bp, 5 predicted proteins | sample OlaspJWI45metaG_FD_108409 | JGI IMG/M metagenome (GOLD analysis project Ga0126335, IMG submission 108409) | Marine gutless worms symbiont microbial communities from Oahu, Hawaii - Olavius sp. 1 OAHU.JWI-45 metaG | ecosystem: Host-associated > Annelida > Digestive system > Unclassified | place... | reverse complement strand
TGCCTAGAACATCGTGCAACAAAAGTATTGCACTGTGCTATAGTAACTAGAGCAGCTGTGTTAATGTTCCCTCTTTTACTCCAGACCATCATCAGTAATCAGATGAGGCCGCGGAGGTTGAGGAGTGCGTGGTCGAGTCGCCTTTTACGACATCCGGCCAGGAGACGTAGTGGGTCTATTCTAAGCCCTGGAACCCACACGGGGTTCAAGAACGAGACATGGCTCCTGTGGTCAACCACATTAATGAATTGTAATATAGCATATTATAGTTGACCCCACTTTCCAGTATACCAGAGTCCAATCTACCTCGTCATGCATGGTCCTGTTACATCTTCCCAAATGCAGCCTTGCCAAATTGATGATCTGTGAATACGGCCAACAGCAGACCATGAACAACATGTACCCTCTAAACAAAATTTGAAGGCAGACTGCAACAACTCCATAAATGATGAAGCTGAAAATGACACACACAACTGGATGAAATGACCCTGACTAGAACACTTGTGACATAAAATTATTACTAATATCATTCTTACAAAACGTATACAAGTTTTGCAACTTCTTGATGAGCAACATACTTTGGGACCCTGAGACCTAAGATACCACAGTAACATCAAAGCAAAAAGCACAATAAAGAAAAGGTTTAAGTAAGTTCTAAAAGTTTTAGAAAGGTTTTAAAAGGAAAGCACATTTCACGTAAATACAAGCACAACTTCAAGTAAAAAGAATTGTAGTGTGGAAGTGGACAATAGCACTACTGTAGAATAACTGTTCCACATCATGCTCTTGTTGTAGTGGACGAAAATCACCATTTCTCTTAGATAATATCACGATTATCACGACAGATGACAGACAAACAAGTAACTCACATTACAATTTACATTTAGCTACGTGAAAATTAGTAAATTACTTCTACCATGGTGCTGTTTTGTTTTGTACAAAGCCAACAAATGGCTGAGACGACTGACTGACACCATGTGTCGTTAGTACCGTTACATGCATTTCTTGTCACACAGCATTGCATTACATACCAAATAATGACAATAGGCACAATGGAAACGGTTAATGCACACTGTATGAGGTCTGTCACCAACAGAGAAGAGTGAATCTCTGATGTATGCAGTCAACTTCATCAGCACACTGAGTGAGTGAGTAAAGGCTTAACGTCCCACTCGACACATTATACATCATTTCAGGGACGGTTTTTACAGGCCAGATGACCCAACCACACCAGCACAGCACAAGTCAAGTGGACAATCATGAGACAGAAAATGCAATGTCAACTGGCCTTTAAAATGTCAACATGGCTTAACTACTGACTAAGTGTGTGTGTGTGTGTGTAGAGGCTCAACATCCCACTCGAAACTTTATAGGTCATTTCACCGTTGACTAAACTCCAGCAAGTAGCGCGATGTAAAAATTCAACGTCATCATCACACGGCTTGATTAATATCAACAACAATAATAACACTGCTAATACAGCTACTTATCCAAATCTGATGTGAATATGAAATTTGCACACATAAGTGCTGGCAGACTGTGATGAGACATGCTTAAAGAGACTTAAAGCAATCACATAAGCGTAAAATATCATATAAGTTATGTCAAGCAACATGAACTACAACTACAACACCTGCTGGTATAGCACAATGTTCACTAATGGGCTTGTCTGAAAAAAATATTTTAAACATTATGAAGCAAAAAAAGATAAAAATATACACAGTTTCCTGACAAAAAAGGAGTGAGTAAGTAAAGGCTTAACGTCTCACTCGACACATTATAGGTCGTCAGGGACGAATTTTTGCAGGCCAGATGACCCAACAAACAATGTCAAAGTGCTGAAGGAAGCCAGTTGGCCACTAAGACAGGCTTCAATCCCATAAGAATCACTCCACTGTTACAATATAGATGTTAGGCAACTGCCCCTAAGCTAAGCACAGTGTAAGGGACCCAGTGTGACAAAAACCCAATCAATCTGCTGCACCTGAAGCTGCCTAGAACATCATGCAACAACAAAATTTTGCACAATACTATAGTAACAAGAGCAGTTAATATTCCGTCTTTACTCCAGACCAACATCACTAATCAGATGAGGCCACGGAGGTTGAGGGGCAGACTTGTCCAGTAATGAAGCAAAAGTAACATGCTACAATACCCGAGTAACATTTAGTTACTTTTTAAAAGTAATGAAGTACTCCCAAAGCAAGAGTATTTTTTACTTGTAACGAAGTAACTTTTTTCCCATTTACTGTTACTTTTACTTTGTTACTTTTCAAAATGTGTCGACTGTTACAAGTAACTTTTTTTAAAAAAGAAATGCTATGCTACGGTACCACAATTTGATAGAGTATGGATAGTATGTCGATTTGCACTATCCCTCCCGCTGTTTGGTGCAAACTGTCTTCATCCCTCGTGATGTAGTCCTACCGTGTGTAGCGTCAAGATCGCCCACTGAGTTCACCAAAACTGAGTTTTGTAGTTTCTGTACAGACTAGACGGTTTACAGCATTGTACTGTGTTACTGGCAAGTCATGGTGAAATGCTTGCAGTAAGTGAGAAAAGGTATCTTTTTGCAAAAGTTACTTTTTACTTCAATTACTTGAGTAACTTTTTTCATCATTACTTTTTTAGTTTTACTCAAGTAACTTTTTCAAGAAGTACTTTTACTTTTATTTTGAGTAAAAAAATCGAGACTCACTTTTACTTTTACTCAAGTATTGAACTGAAGTACTTCGAACAAGTTTTTTTGAGGGGTGCCTGGTTTAGTTGCCTTTTACAATGTCCAGCCAGGAAGTAGAGTGGGTCTATTCTTATAACCCTAAACCCACATGGCGGGGGGACAAAAAAAGGAAGAAATAAATGAGAAAATTAAGGTCACGTTACAAAACAACAAGCAGAATGTTACACAATAACGTGACGCAGAATTCACATAAAACACAGTTAACACGAAAAAATAGTACAACATCGCTGTATGTACGTAAACAAAGCTATATGTAACGTTAGAACATTGACTGAAGTAGTTCTAATAAAGCACACAACCAGAAGTCACTCGAAGCATACCGTAACAGCAAGACCAGTAACACAACAACAATGCAGCAACTGGTTTCAATACTGCCACATATTAAGCTATTAATTATGTTGCAAAAACATAGAAACAAAAACAATTTCCACATTAACTCAGTGGGATCTACCACCCAAATCTTAAAAAGTAACACAGAAAACGAAATAATAATCTATTTATACAACTCTTAATAATGGCCACTCGTAAAAAGCGTTTTTACAGAACACATAACCAACACATAGAGATCAAACTAAAACTAACAATTCAAAAAGAATTCTGTTGACAGGTTTTGCAAATGTTAGGCAAAAATGCAATTCTGTATCGGCAAAAAAACAAACTGCAGAAACCCTTGCACCAGTTAGCAATAAGTCAAATGTGAAATTTTAAAGAAGCCGAGATATAAAAATAGTAATAGAAAAGGCCGACAACATCAGAAAACATGAGAGAAGCACATCATGCAAATGTAGAAGTGTTCCTTCCCACAACACCATGTCATGCTGTCTCATGTGGTGACTCATAACGTGTCTCAACATCGCCGCTGCCACTCACTGCGACAACTTCTGCAGCCACATCACCAAAGTACTTGCTCTTACGTCGTTCCTCGTGCAGCGTTGAGAACGCCTCACTGTAGCGGGCTTCTTTTGCCAAGTGCAGCTCACGTTGCATCAGCAGCTGAATGTACGATGGCACGTCAGGTATCAGGTATGCCACAAGCCACGTCAGGAAAAACACAAAGTGCTAACACACATCATAACCATCAAACAGACGTCAAATACAGACTTCATCAAAGCAGTGCACATCTTTTACCAGCTTTGTACAACACTGATTCATAATTCTATGCAGTGTGATCATTCTTTTAAGTTTAAGTAGCTAATTAGGCTATGATTTACACTTTAAACATTCAACAACCCAATTCAACATTTCTGAGATCAATTTGTATGTTAATATACATCTTATAACCAATAAAAAATGCAATAAAATGTGAAAAATAAACTGAGTGGTCAGAGCAATATTCAGACCTCAAAGACAATGACAAAAGCCAGTCGAGCACAGAATACATGCCAGTACATGCTTGTGAACTCATATTTGTCTGGTGAAGTTGGTGGCTCACGATAATCTGAGTAACTGCACAGATCAACAACTATACAACACTATACAACAGGCATAATTACATTAACTTTTATACTACCTGACTGCCTACCAAAATCTGCCAACATGTTCCTATTGTGCCAAATTCAAAAACTTCAAAGCAAAGTGGTCTCACCTTTTATAACAGATACAAACAAATGCAACAAGAATGGCATGTACTTAAAAGTAATAGCATTTCAAAAAATAAAACACAAATTCATCATAATGCAGACCACATGATTTCACACTGCAAACTGACAAAATGGCAATTTAGCTATGAATTAAAGAAATTGTGTCATGATGACAGTGACATACCGACAGACAGTCACATTTGCAAACTCATCACTGAGAATCTCGACTCTTGGAATACTGCGCTCCTGAAAGTCCATGACATCAAAATACGACAGACTGCTATTGATGTAGCCACGCAGTGAACTGTCCTTACTGACAGCAAGCTGGTATACCAGACGTGGCACAAAGTCAGATGTCCATCCAATTATGAAGCCCTAGAAAACAAGCACAACATTTAAGATTTAAAACAATTATTTGAAATTTCACGCTATATGACACACATCATATGATTTGACCTCATAATAATTTTAGCAAGATGAAACATATGTTGAAAAACTTCCAAACACAAAACAACACGGAAAAATCTCATCAACTGTAATCACTTTCATATGAAGAATTCATTTAATAATTATGCATGCCAATATCCAAAACACCGATATTTTAAAACCCATCTGTTCCAAAAATGTACATTTTATTTACACTTGTACAACAACAACAAATTCTCCAGACTACACTGTTAACACATGAATGGCTATTAGATTATTAACATGGTACATAATGTGATAAAAGCCTGGAGTATTTTATCACAAATCCATTTCAAACAGCCAATAAAAACATAGCACAATGCCTACATTAGTGATAATGCCAATGAAAGTAATGCCTCTCAGAATTCCAAACCAAATGCCTGTAAATACAGAAGGTATAATCAAACAATAAGTCACCACAAAACAGTCTCGAAAATAAAAAAGTGAGCCAAAATGTTTGTCATATCTTTTACGAAACTCAGCAGATTCTGACAGAATTCAGCACATGGTATTCTGAAAAAATCTGCAACATAAAGATGCACACATTTTCCACCTCACCTAAACAGAGTCTCTACACTACCACGTGAAATGAAAATTTATGATTTACGTAAATGACAATGCCATATATATTCATTTCTATGAACTAAATTTTTAAAAACAAAAAAAACAAAGTAGCAGTTTATCAACATCAGTTCTACTCTAACACTTTTATGAAAACTCATTTAGCAAAACAAGACTGTTTCGACCATTTTACAGCACCGCGACCTTGATAAAAAATTTTATCTCCTCCAGTAAAAACCGTTTGGATTTACTCTGCTAGCAGACGACTATGAAGACAATGTTCACAAACTCGATCGTTTGCTGTAGCATGAAATATTTTTAGCATGAAATATTTTTACATATACATCCCACAGCAAATTTCAAAGATCTCAGATAATCTTCACAAAATATTTTAAACTGTGAAATACAATCACTATATGATCACAGACAGCTGAGAAAAAAATGTATTGAAGAAAACAAAACTGACAAATTTATTATTAACACTCTAGCACCACTATGCAAAATAGTTGATTACACAATCTCAATATTATAAAATATAAAATACAGTTTAATACATACAATATACAAAAAGAAAAAACAAGAGCAAAACATGGGATATACACAATAAAAATATACAAGTCAAACAGACCAATGTCGACAGCGCGGCTGGATACAGGACGTTTGAACTGAGTGACAAGCTTGTATGCATCCAAGCGTATCTCAATGATGTTGTTCAGCAGTGCAAACAATGGCGCCAGAGGAAACGCAGCCACAAATATGGTAATAAAGCCATACTGGATTACTGAAACGTGACAAAATAATACACTAATGTATACAATATAAAAACAAGTACATAAACACATTGCATCAGCAGTTATATTACAAAGTATACCGTAATATTAGAATATTGATCATATTAAAATACTAGCATAGATAGTAAGCATTCAACTTTCAGAGCTAAACGATACAGCAGCAGCAATAACATGTGAACAGAAGTGATCTATAAAACACCAAAGTCAAATATGTATCAAAAAAAAGTTAACTGCTACGAAAACTGCAAAAAGAAGCTGTTTTCAGCTACTGCCTGACATTGTCAGTAAACTACGTTCATGAGTGCTCTTAAATATATCACTAAGTCTTGATAGCTTTAGCATGAATATAGCCTGCCACTCCTAATGTTCACCAGTGTCGACAATCATTTGCCAAAAAGCATTCCTATTAAAAAGGACGGACTAACAATACACACTGCATGACTGGTAAAGAGTGTGATATGTATAGTAAAATGTAAACATAATGACACACCCATCTCAAGGTATTCCTCAAACATGCCCATTGTTGGAAATGCCTGCAGCCTGTAGTCAGCATCCCACTGAGGGCGTCCAACACCATTGTCGTCAGAGTCCGACTGATTTGCCTTCCTCAGACGAAACCAGTTCATAATCTTCCTGCAAACGAATAACTGTACATTATGATACATGCAACATATGTACTTCAAATAATGTGAAATTATTGCAAAGCAAGACTGCACTTTTCTACTAACGATGATGTGATAACTCAGCTCAATATGTTAGTCACCCAGCACATTTCATCAATTTATTTTCATTCCTTCTATATAAAATCACACAAATGGCACTCACGGCAACATAAGTTCTTTGAAGTTGTTGACTGCCTGCTTGCCTATCATGACAACTCCCAGCTGTATACACAGCTCAATGAGACAGCCGGCAGGGTCACACTGCCATGCACATACACACACAATTCACGAACACTTGCTTATTATAATACTAAATTAAAATATGCCATTGTGACACTGATACAGAAAGTTTAACAATATTTTGACAATAATTTCTAATGTTTAGCAAACCATGCTTGGCGAATCTAAAATGACACAAATAAACTAACATCTAACACTGGCACAGTACAATCCACGTAGTGAGGGGGTGGATCAGCAAAGGCTTAATGTCGCACTTGACACATTATAGTACAATGTAGGTAAAGTATTTCAAATTATTTCACTTCCTACATTTATTATGCTAGCTACCCACAAACACTAGTCAAACAGACTATGCAGAACAAGGCAAACGCCAGAATACGACTGTCTAAACTAGCTCACAGTGGACTATCAACTTCATAAATTCTACAAACATGCATATAAGAGACAAGCCAACACTTATACAACTGTAGTTCAAATACAAGCACATGCACGATGTGGAATGAACATGCAACTGATTACGAGTAACATGGTCCAAGCATCAAAAAGTGCTCGGTGGAGGCTCCATTATAAAGTACTTTAAATGAACAAATCCAGGTCAATCATAGCTCTTCAGCAAGTGCAATTGAACTGTACTGACAGCCAGTACTTAAATCAAAAGATGTAGATTCTTTTGCAGATACTTTCAGTTAAGCCATCATTATTGTTCGCTATAACACCACATTCACACCTGCTGCAAGACAGCTATTCTTAATGATGTACCAGCTCCAGCAGCTAATTATACAACCATCATTTACAGCAGTGCACATATTGCACATGACCGAAGCCTATGACAACCATGCACACACAATGCCATACCTCTGCTACTATTCAAAGATTTACCACATACACTCTAGGGTGGGCCAAAAAATAACCCCTACTGTATTATCAACAAGCCCCTAAATTGTATTCAAGCTGGCCTACAAAATTTGAGGCAAACAAACACTACTATATTACATGTAATAAAAAGTGTTTGTCTGGCCTCAAATTTAACGAAAAACTAGCTTTGTAGGCCAGTTTTAATACGACTGATAATGCAGTAGGGCCTTACTGTTTCTGGCCCACTCATTATATGTAGTTGACAGACAAATGCATCATGGCTACAGAGTTAAGTTGCTGCTCTTGCTTCAAGCATAATGCTAGATTGTAGCATAAATGCATTAAAACTGACTTTTTGACAAAGCAACAATAAATGATAGCGCGAAGCTGCAGCAACGTCAATGATATAAAATAACAATAAATTAGTAAGTTTCATAACTAATTAACCAGCAGAACATAAACTCATCACTATTGAGAGCAACACAGCCATGCAAACAAGAGCAAACTTAACATGCGTGACGAACGCAATAACGATATAACGAACAACAACACAACACTGCTACCCGCCACACTGCACACCTCCTCTGCGCGGAATCCTAGACGATAGTCATAGCTACCAGGACGACCGCCAAGTCTGCACGCATGACAAAACAGCGTGAATGAACACAGCATAGTTCACGTTTGTTATAACAATGCAGTACAGAATCCGGCCACATCTTTAGCTGACCTTAGCTGAACTGCATATGAATCACTAATACAATACAATACAAACTGTCGAACACTTACACCGAAAGTGACCAGCGGCAACAAAACAGAAGCTGACTACTGGGCAGTTTTGTCCTTTACAACTACAGGAAATTACAGAAATGGTTTACACAAAAGCACCTATTTATATTGTAAATACTTTGCATGACAATGCAGTCTGCAGTTGACATTCCTACAAAATGTAACAGCCTATGTGATAGCAATAAAAACATGACGAAATGATAAATAATTTGATGAGAAAATATGAACGAGAAAAAGCGTAAGGCAAATAAACTAAAAAAACAGAAAACAAATGGCACAAATCACACACAATAATAAACAAAAAAAACAGCACTGTCACTGACTTGCCCTTGAAGAAAGCAATGTAGAAAATGGACGTGTAGAAGTTGAGAAACTGGAATACAAACATCTTAAAGATGAAGCTGTTTTCAAATTCTGAAACAGTTCGAGGTAACTCTGCAAAAAACACGACATAACATTAACCATCAGCAGACTTCAACAACCAAGAACCGATATAAGCAGCCAATAACCCACTACCTTTCATAATTTTATGAATAATATAAACATTTTCATGTCAAATATATCCACCACCAGCAAAATGTTCTGTGTTAAATTTTACAACTGGCATAACATGTAATAGTATATGCTGGACATACCAAGCTTTGTCAGCCAAATCGCAAGACGCTCATACAACTACAATAAAAATCATAACATTAATGGACTTGTGCTTGTTATACTATGACAGTTCTAACGTTTGCAGTCAAAGGTGGAAACACCACAAAAACAATATACGAACATACATAATACTAATGCTGTATTATAGTGATCAAATTATTTAACCAATAGCTGTATCAACAAATGCATCAAAAATAATAATACTGGGCTGCCCTAAAAATTCAGGTAATTAAAGCATGCTATATTTATAAAACATGTGCAAAATACATATTACAGATGCAATGGGTATAACACTGCTGATGGTATAGCTACTAACACGATTGAGTGTCACAATGGCAACAAGATTGATGAATGCAGCTGTCATGCTGGTGATGATCTTGGCAAACTTGCTAATAATTTCATCTTGTGTAACAAACAGGATCGAGAGCAGAATGACGCGGTACATAATGACACCAAACACAACTGCTAGCACACAGCTCACCTAACACACAAACAGCATCCATATCTGCTACAATAAGCTCTTTTAGTTTAACTATCAATATACACCGCAGCACGGTGGTGTAATGGTTAAGGCACTAAACTAGCAATCACAATCAAGAGTTCAATTCCTTGTTGTTACACTTTCACATAATCGTTTTTGAAATTGTTCACAATTTCACATACAAACCATTTTCGTTACTATTGGCCAAACAGTGGTAATGCTCGATGGTTGGGAAAAAAGCCCAGCGGAACGTAAAATCACAATCGATTGCCAGGTTTACAATGAAGTCAACTGCATCAGTAACAGTACTAATGCAAAGTATGCGACTACCTAACTTATGTCATGTCACACTTCTCAAACAGCATTTATTTAAACAGCCTTATTAGACTAATTTTAATTTATCTGCCTTATTCTATAATACATATGCCTTTAGTGCTTTGATGCTGTTGGTTGGGTGGCAGGAAGGGCATCCAGCCTGCAAAAAACCTTGGGGGGTTGTGGGGGTG
>Ga0126335_1003014_pt1 | contig 10323 bp, 10 predicted proteins | sample OlaspJWI45metaG_FD_108409 | JGI IMG/M metagenome (GOLD analysis project Ga0126335, IMG submission 108409) | Marine gutless worms symbiont microbial communities from Oahu, Hawaii - Olavius sp. 1 OAHU.JWI-45 metaG | ecosystem: Host-associated > Annelida > Digestive system > Unclassified | place... | reverse complement strand
TACAGGTACATAATATATTACTTAAGCTGTGTAACTTATCTAATATTCTACAAACAGCCAAGAAAATAGTTAAAAACCTTTCCGTGGCGCCATCTGGCGACTGTCTACAAAAGTTTTGTGGAATTGCAATGCAACGGCTCAGTTCAACGTTGTCGTAGAAACAAACACAAATCGACTTATAGAAGCAACAAGAAACAAGACGCCAAAGTAATTTAGCGATAGCCGCATCGAATATGCGCTGCAATGAGGAGCTGCAATGAGGCGCTTTTAATGAGCTTTGCTCACGGGCTTGCGCCCGGAGTTTAGGTTTTCTAATGGGTTATAGTGTAATATAATATAATATTGTTATTTGTGTAGGTAGCCATTTTGTTTTTGAATGGATTGTTCTGACTGGATTGCACAGACATTTGGAGCACTCAAGCGAAGCAAAAAGTTGATCCATGGATCGATCCCATTCATGCAAAACACTCAAGGTAAGCACGCAAGCAAATGCATCCTACACATGATGTAACGTATTGTACCAGCTAGTTCAAGGCTTCAAGTTTGAGTTTTAATTATCAAACGAGCTTCAAAGTTCTCACCCTCTCCTATTGTAGATTGTAGCCCACATGAGCAGCTGCTGACATTAAAAGGCAGTCTCAATAATTCATTACCAATTCAGAAGTGTTGAAAACAGCTGTTTAATGAAGAAAGTACACTGCTTCATTACTTGCATTTTATTTGTTTATTTGTGTATTGCCTTTACTTCTGCTACCGTGTTGTATAGTGAATAAAGAAGACATTTTCTGCTTATTTGTGCTGGTTTTTAATCTCATTCGCTAATATCAAAACATACAGTGAACTGATATACAACTAAAAACGACTACAGAGATAACCTTAAACATGCTCAGTGCAGACACAACATGCCTCTATGAGTGATGCATTTTCTTAACTATTTACTAAAAAGCAACAAAATCAGTGATGGCAAAAATTGAAATTGAGTTGTTTGTTTACCTCTCATTTTCACACCAAATTAGTAGTTTATGGCATTTAACAACAATTAATAGTGGTATTATTTCTTAAAACATGTTTTAGTTTTGACTACAGGTCTGTTAGCTTAACTAACGAAAAAGTGACAGATGCAGTTTGGTGCTTTAATACCTAAAACTGCTGCTTTTCTTAAGCCTGTACCACGTTGATAATAGTACCTTTTAGTAATAATAATGTTTGATAACTGGTAAAAAACTGGTTTTGACAAAACAGTGGCCCATCATGAAAAAAATCCAGTTTTAACATCACTATATATCACTCCTACTTACTGTTCTCAACCAATTAGTAAGTAACGATGGTCCAACAATAACATGACAACAAATGTAAAGATATAAAGGATAGTGTGACCTTGTTATATGCATCATAGTATCGTCTGATGGCAGTGAGAGTAAAACATCTTGAATACATGGCATGACGCCGGCGGCCTTCAGAGCCATTAGCAACTTGTATTGAACTTGTTCCTATCAGTGGCAGACTAACCTCGAACAGCATACCTACAAATAGAAACACACAGCCACATTAATGACTGTTTCTGTACATCCAGTATGCAAATCAAGAAATCCAGTAAACAGCAAATTAGCTAAGCAACTAGAATTGGAAGCTTTCCTGACAACAGCAGTAAAAAGTGGCTACAGTAATGCAGTAATGGCCGCATTGGTGTAGCATCATCTGGTGAATGAGTAAGAACACTTGCCCTCAAGGGAGACAGACAGACTGACTGCCAGATGCCCACACTATGGGATCATTGACTGCAACAGTCCACAACTCATGCTTTCAGTGCAGCCTGAAAGACAAAATAACATAAACTAAAGAGCAAAGAAGTCAACTTACGAGGACGATCAAAGACGTTTGCCTGCTCTGCTAACACCTTTGCTGAACCGAGACTGACACACAGTTTTGGACCAAGCCGCAATGATACGACTGGTCCATACTTCTTGTGAGCTTTGCACAGGAACTTATGCAGACTTCCATACGCAATAATGTCTGGAAGGTTGCCATATCTGTTGCAATGATTGTATACAATAAAATAACACTGTCAACTGTTTTAAATGTTTTGACAAATGCTGCAACAACATTAAACTAAACACTTGTGATTGAATGTAATTAAGGCTGGCATCAATTAATTTGTCTAAAAGACAGTGGAGGATTGACTGACTCCCTTTAACACTTTACATGATGAGATGACTAGCAAATACATAGTTCATGCACAAGCTATGGCATCAGTCTGCATTGAACCTGTCAATGCATTTTAACTTATCTGCAAGGGTTTCAAGGACTGGTACAGCAAACAGTCCATAAACTGCATCTCAACTGTGTCATCAATGAAATGCTGCTGCAGCAGGCCAGGTTACATTGCTGCAGGCAATGACCAGCAGACAGCCATGAGCCTGTGTGAGATCTGGTAAGCAACTCTTCAAGCACATGCTCTAATACTCTAAATTGCCTTTTTCACAATAGCCAACTTGCTTAAGAGTTGACTGATGTGACTGTTGGTGTTAGTACTTCTTTTGCAGATTTCACATTTGACGCTGTACTGCTATAAAATCATTTCTAGTTTAACAAGGTATAGTTACCACACATAAAACCAGGCATAGTTGGTTATAAATATTTGTTTTGGTGAAAATTTCCTCAGGCATGCTTCAGCCAAAGATTAGTGAAGTCGGACAACACTTAACAGAGTTATCACAAACACAAAAAGTGGCATTAATTTCAAGACCGATCGTAAAGTGACACAGAAAGACAAATATAGGCATTTCACATTTCATTTATACAATTTATAGCTCCATAATTATCTCACCAGCATACAACAAAGAATCAAACGACAATGCATACATGTAACTGCTGCACTCTGGCCCAGGAATTGTTGTGGGCTGGTATACCACCTGACAACAGTAAAAAAAACAGTGTGCTGCACAATAATTAACAGTAAAAACATGATAACAATGTGAAGTCGTACTCGTCCAATCAAACAACTATGAGCTTGGGACACGCCCACATATCTGTCAACTGTCACTGGACCCTTACTCCCAACAGTCAACATTTGTGCTGTGAGGATTGTCTCATTTGTATGATAATGAAAGTAATCAACCAACTGCACACTCATTCAGCATTTTACACCCGCAATCACGAAAATAGTTCACACTTTACACGTTATTACATCTCTACTTTTCCACTTCCGCATTCCTTGGACCTACACTTCCATCTACTCAAAAAGTAGCCGAAGAACTTAAAACTATTAAAGCTGATAAACGCATAATAACAACCTTATATACGTAAACAACACCAATTGCAATAACTGTGATGACAATCAGTAAAAACTGTACAAAAACATCACTAAAATCCATCATGACAAACCAAAAGTCCTATGTTGCATTTTCGACTCACAAAATCCACTTCTGGAGTAAACAAAGACTATTCGAAGAGATGGGCAAATGTCAAATTTCAAGAACGACACAATAATGTCGATATAATATCGATTCGACAATCTAGCAGTCAGAACTATATTTTTAAAGCATAAGGCAACAGCTAGTCGGTATAAGAAGTTTCTTCAAATTACTGTATTTATCGCATATAACATTACAAGATTTTTGCTACGCTTGATAGGCTTTACCGCTTTTTATTGGTGTCGTCGTTGACGAGGTCATAGAGTGCAGATACACATAACTCCATTCCTGTTCCTTTTCTCTTCCCTTTGCAGGAGGTCCCCTAAATCAAGCTTGTGGGTCTGTGAACACTGTAAGCTATTACAACAGGTCCGGCAGAGCCCAGTCACCAAATGCATTTTGGTACAATGTACACTGTGTATCCAAAAAACATGCATCAGATGACCATGTGTTTAATGATATAAATTGTTTGGTATGGCATTCATTCAGAAAAACTGGCATGCAAAACGGCTAAATTCTGTCCCATTCCAAAAAGTGACATAATTGTCCGTCCCTGATATATAGGTTCCATGTCTATTATCAATACGCCAATCATCTGAAGCCATTCACACACTAGTGTTGAATCAAACACTCTCTGCACTGTTACGTATTACACCATTTTTTCTTTACACTAATTCATTATCTGCTCATGAGTGGATTTGATCGTTTGATCTTTTGCTGAACTACCCGTAAGCCTCTTACATGGCAACCAGCAGTATCTGTCAGTACATTTTACAACAAAAGTACAAATAACAACATTACAAAAATCAACAACCACCAACACGTGATGCCATCACTCGGTATATTCACATAAAATTTACATATTTAAAAACATTATTTATAAATGTACTATACAAAACAGTGGAAAAATTCAATATTAATATAGTTTATTATACATATTTGCAAAAATTATTAGCAGTCATTCTCCAAGATCCAGTTAGTGGTGGCTTCCAATCTGTCCGCCTGACTACTGTTCTACGTGATCACCACTGTAATCAAGCTGCTGTTTATTAATCATCTCCATTTATTGTGATCAGAATGAATAACAAAGTATGCATGTACAACATTGTCATGATGTGTAGGCCTATACTTAAATAATTATCACAATGCAACCAACAAAGAATGTGAATAATGCGATAGTTTAGTAATAGAACAGAAAGCTACACAAACAGTCGCTACTGCACAGGAGACTAAACTGTCAATAAATAAGACAAAGGCTGAGCATGTTCCCAACGTTGGTACTTGGACTGGAACGGTGAAAACCACGACAGTGAAAACCTACTTCCAAACACATGTGACATGTTAGTCCAGCAGCTTCGCTTCACTGTTAACACAGAGTCATGTTTGAGACTTTCAGTGCTCTGACCACACACGTACAAACACATCTTGACTAAGCAATCTACAAGATTCAATAAATGAGGCTAAACTGTAAAAACAGCAACTCCACTGTCAGGTGCCCAGTAGATGCCAACGAGACCACTCAGATTAGTACGAAGAAAGCAAAATTTTAGTCGTATGAGTCACTTTTAATAAATGGTATTCATGCTGATTATAAAATTTCAAAGATCAATAAGACTAACAATGAAGTGTCTGATGATTAGATCGTCACTAGTGGTGATAACATTCTTTTATGGCAAGCGAGTGTAAACTGTTTTAAGTAATTTATTGTTCTTCCAAAAAAATAAACTATTTTGCACAACTGCAGTATCTATTATGTACCAAATAGTCTTGACACAGAATATAGTTAGTTTTCAGGAGTGTAGTGGGGCCGGGTGGGACATTGTGGAACAGCATCTCCCAATTACGTAAATGTGGACACAGCAGACAATTTCATTCTATTCTTAACACATGACCAAAATCAACTAGCATGTGGCACATCTAGACGACTAACAATGTAAATAAAAAAGTGTAAAATTGAGAATGCTGGCTCAGTTACGTTATGCAAACATACAGTGTAATCAGACGAAATGGCTGACAATTGAGTTGTACACATGATTGCCGTGAACAGCCCAAACAGAAGTGACTCAAACACTAGGAACATCAACATGATTGTTGTTGTCGCCGGACTAAACTTACCACAGTCTGTAACATACATACACACCGAGAATTTACATACATAGAGAACGTTTCGTGTTTTACCAATACAACTGCAAATATACAAGTTACTTAATACCAATTCTGTTTTATGTTTAAAACACCAAAAGTAGCAAATGTGGTGTCAGAAAGACATACATTTAGAGCAAACATTTATAAACAGTAGAGTGCATGCAATAATTTGATAGTAATAACAGCATATGTCATCTCAGTAGACTGTTTAAACTTCACCAATTACATGATATTAATGCAAGCTTCTGCACATAGTCTGAGATGGTCTAATTCAATACACAGTTATGTTATACCTTTCCACTCGCTGCCGACGCAGACAACAAAGCAATGAATTGCAAGATACAATGCATGAAAAGATATGATGCATATGTACATCTGTACAACAGTCAGTCACATACTACACTGTACAGGCACCAAGGATAACGACTACTAAGCTGTCAAAACTTGCATGTAAATGGCGATCATAAGAATCACACAAATGTTTTGAGACTACTACAAATATGAAACACAAGCCACCCATGGGCAGTGATGCTCAGCTAGCTTAGTTAAGTCAAGTTTTTGGTTTTTGTTCATGGTCGGTCAATAGGTCTAAGCATGCAAAATTACAGTCTCTACGTCCAATGGTTAATTTCCAACAACCTGGTTTACAGACAGACAGACAAATGCACTCTAAACAGCCAATATGATTAACCCAGTGCAATGCAATGAGCGCAAAGGCTGAGCTCTAGCCAGTTGAGCAAAAAGTCACTTGGGATTCCTGTGGGAATGTAGCTGTATTAGACTAAATTATGGTATACCAACGCATAAATTTACCATCCACTAACCTCTAGTCAAAACTTTGCTGCATACTTAAATTACCACAGTAACACAAATAACAAGCATCGTATTCTGTCAACTGACTGAATGCTGTACAAGATAGAATGAAACAGGGATGGGCGAACTTTGTTGAGACGGGTGGACTTGGAAATGAAACCTGTAGGATGGATGGAAATAGGTTAATTTCCAGATCTATACAGGATACTACTGCACAGGATGCCAGACACTTTTAACACCGTGCACTCACTATTCTCAAATAACCGTATCAAATTACCACAATAATTTCTCCTACACAATTTACTCACTTACTAGTCAAAAGTACTAACATGAGCAGACAAACAACTGACCGTGAACAAAATGAAAAATTTCTGATTGCTTTGACCGACACAGTTGTTTACCCATGGACAGTGATGATCCATCTTCTGAATGCAACGCTGACATATACTGCACCAACAGACTCATATCAGCACTGAATGCACAACATGAACTACATCAGTCTGATTCACTGCATTATTTCACTTACAAGCCATGCACACTTGTACCTGTTTGTGCTATAAATGCTCATAAAATTATCACTAGCTTAACTTTTTATGCCTTTTCTCTTGGTTGTTTGTTGTGCAAGTGGTTGTCAGTACCAGTAAAACTTACAAGGTAGAGAGTCTTGTTTCCAAAATAACATATACTTATGGAGAACACATTCCACAGCTCCTCATGGTACAAAGTCCCGATATAAGTGCAACTGCTTTAACAGTCTCTCTGAGGAAAATAAATTAAATAATGATACAGTCTAAGAAATTTCTAAGTACCCTCTAATAACATAAATTTTTATAAATTATTCACACATGCTTTTGCATTTAAACCTCATTATTGTAAATGTGACTATAGAGATCACAGTGTTTTCTATACAAAATTCTGCCAGATTTGTGTGTGGTACTGACACATTCCACTGCTCAGTGAGTATAATAGTCACTCAATGCAATTATGATATCAGACCTGCAATGATGAGCATTGTCAGGCTTGATGCACAGACACTTGTTACACTTGTAGACAACATCTCCATCCTTGTAGCCAAGTCTGTGCAAGTTTTCCACCACTGCACTGCCTTTGGGCACTGCTCCCTGGTTCACATTAACAACTAATACCATTTGATTGTAAGTAAATGAAACATCAATCAATTAAAAGTCAGTCAGTCAGAAAATATCTATAGCAGTAGTAAAAACGGTCTAACAGAAAACAGTAGTTGTGATAGCACCAAGTCACTATTGTGCCTAAAGATATGAAGTCATGGATGTCAAATTTAGCTGTAGTATTTAGCATGTAAGTTTGTCAGCCCGTGATTTAAAATTTATTTGCTACTGCCTAACCATGTTGTGTTATATGATACCATAATAAATTTAAATCTCATCTTGATAAATTCTAGCAGTAACAAGATATTGTGTACAATTATAAAGCTGAAATTCGTGGAACCAGAAGCCAAAGTTTACCTTATTAGAATCAGTTATATAGGATATCAGTACTTTTTAGTTTTGTATTAGTGATGTGGACATCAAGGCCTGTGTTTGTAATTCCTCTACGTCTACATCTGTATATTAGAACGATGCAATACACAACATAAGAAGCTGTGGCGGAATGATTCATATAACTACATGCCTCCACTACTATACTGACAGAATGCAAGTCTTACGGGGTCCGTAAGCATCGTTCTAAGATGAGACGCAACAGCCATCACAGTAAAGAAGTGAAACACTGTCGCATTGATGATGCTGTAAACTGAGTCACGTGAAGGCAGCAGTATGACAATAACAACAACAAACTCTGCATAGACTATCAGCAGCCACGTGAAGACAGCACAGACGACACCACAAACATCCTTCACAAACCATAGTCGACTGCACTCAGGCCATGATATGCCTAGCCGTTGCCAGAAGAGACTGCAGTCAATCTCTGCAATGTTGTCACTGATTGTGACATCATTAGCAGCTGACATGGTGGCAGTACTGCTGCTGCTGTTGTAAACTCTCTCATATGCATCATGTGCCATAAGATATCAGTCACTGTCTGTGGCACTTGTCAGTTAACAACTGCCTATAACACAATCCAATCCAATCTGTTGTGATGGGCACAGGTAGTCCTCATGCCCACATCTTAACATCACTTTCGCATACAAATTGGTAGACTTCCAGTTCCAATGAAGTCGGCATTAAAATTAAAAAGAACATTTTAACCAATATTTATCAAGACAATTATTAAAAGTATTAATAGTTTCAGCCTCAACCATGTCATTTGGAAAACTATTCAATATTTACTACTCTAGAACTAAATGAATATTTTCTTATGTTATAAATTATAATGACATGTAGATTTCTGTAATTTGTACTTATTTCCTCTAGTTGTACTGAATGTATTAAAGTTTCGTTTTACTGCAGCTTCCAAATGATAAAAATCATGAACTATTTCAACAACTTCTATCATGTCTCCATGTAAACATCTACATTTTAATGTAGGAAGCATAAGATGTTGTATTCTTTCTGTATATGGTAAATGCTTTAAGGACATAATCAACTTAGTAGCTCTTTTTTGTACTTTTCCAATAATTTTAGTATCTCCTTTTTTATATCGGAACCATAGAGAGTTTGTATATTCTAAATGCAGTCTAACCACAGCCTCATACAATAAACAAAAGAGTGCTTATCTAAATATATAAAATTTCTTTTAATGATACCTAACATACTATAGGCTTTGTTAACTTTTTCATTCATATGGTCCGTGGAAAGAAAGTTGAGCCAAATAAATATCTACAAGGCGCCTGGTCCAGACGGCTTGCCAAAGTAGATCTTGCGTGACTTCTGAACTCAGCTTTCAGGTCTGGTGTGTACCATCTTCAACGCATCAGTATGAGAAGGTACTATGCCTGCTCGATGGAAAGAGGCCAATGTGATTCCAGTACCCACAGCTCATCAACCTCAGCTGATCAAATCAGATCTGCATCCAATCACACTGACAGCAACACTGAGCAAGCTGCTAGAATTGTTCATTGGCTCGTGGATACTGGACAGGATACAAGACAAGCTAGATGTCCGTACACGGGATACAGGCTGTTGCGATTGATAATCCCCTCGACTGCCACACTGGACTGATCAATGTCCTGCTTAGGGTGTAGTTTCGTGGGCACATAGGAAGCACGGTGAGGGAGAGGGGGTTCTATGTGGCCTTTGTCACGTTACTTTAGCTACTTTTTACTCACATTATATAGACAATAGGTAACTACATATTATGACAACTGATTCATATTTATAGTAGTCCTACTAGTTCACAATGTTCACTGTTAACACACAAATCTTCTGTGTGCAATCCAGCATTCATGCTGCAAAAGGAAATAAACCATTATAAAAAGGCTAGCTTTGAGTCAATTCTCACTCCCAGATCACTGACAGAATCTACCTTTACAAGCTCATAGTGCTTATTACTATTTTCAATATAATATTCTGTATTACATAAATTAACAGTATTTGTTGTGTATGTCATAACACAGCACTTATCTACATTTAACTTAAGTAGCCATTCTGTATATCATTTTATATATATATATATATATACACACACAGATGATACCATAACTTATATGTATAACTTTGTTTGCGTATCACTGCAGAAATCTGGTAAGTCATTAATGTATATTATGTATACAAGTCCCATAAGCAGGCTTAAGTGAGTTAACACTAAACAGTGACAACAACAACAACAACCGTTTTACGGCCTTTGTTCCGGGACAACCCGGGTAGGCCGTTACCAGAAGAAACACTCTGCCTTTGCCTTAGCATAGGGCTGTGTTGCGTTCAGGCTGGGTTTCCCCACCTCCTGTCTTCTGGATTTTTATGGAGCAGGCGAAGATAATGGAGGCAGAGGTACCGACAGTCCGGGTGGGCGCCACCCCAACCGGACTAACGGC
>Ga0126335_1003013_pt1 | contig 10323 bp, 7 predicted proteins | sample OlaspJWI45metaG_FD_108409 | JGI IMG/M metagenome (GOLD analysis project Ga0126335, IMG submission 108409) | Marine gutless worms symbiont microbial communities from Oahu, Hawaii - Olavius sp. 1 OAHU.JWI-45 metaG | ecosystem: Host-associated > Annelida > Digestive system > Unclassified | place... | reverse complement strand
TACTCCAGACCATCATCAGTAATCAGATGAGGCCGTGGAGGTTGAGGGGTGCCTGGTTTAGTCGCCTTTTACGACATCCGGCCAGGAGACGGAGTGGGTCTATTCTAAGCCCCGGAGCCCACATGGCGCTGGCGCAGACTGTCCAGTTTCTGCTGCAGTTCCATCAGCCAGCCAGTTGGAAGTTGACATGAATGCTGAAGCACCACCCGCATACGGAGTACCAGTGACCAATTCTGTTTCAGAGACTGTTTCTGCTGCTGAAGAACTTTGCAATGACAATGCACCCAGTAATACGATGATTGATCAGCTCACAGCCACTGCTTTATCGGCTGCCAAACATGACAGCCAGTCAAATGCTGCCGAGTCTTGTTCTCTTATTTCATCTGTGCCAGCTCTGTGATGCCAATATGAGAGCAGCAATTGAAAGAGCCAGTGACTCATCTGGCAACACGATTTTGACTAAGTTCCGTCAGTACCACGCAGACAGCGACCAGCTCCAAGAAGACATAGGGCCAAACCTCCACACTTTGAGATGATATGTCCAGCCACAATGCAGTTTGTAGAAGCGAGATGAACAGAAGAAAGAAAGACAGAATGCAGAACATAACGACAGCAAATAAAGTCAACATCTGGAGAAAGTACAGATGGTCAAGGAAAACAGAACAAGAAAGCAGCCTAGAAGGAAAAAAATGCCTGGAAGCAAGAGGACTTAAGTGTGCATATATAGAACGTAGCAGCATTTATGAAGATGTGTCGGACGCTAAAATCAACGAAGACTAGACGACTTAGAATACTTATGTTGTCCCAGTTGCAGTGATTGGATGCACGAAAGTTGTTTTTTGTGCCACGTTTGTTGACAGCATAAAGTAAATGCAAAGAACTGCCTTTAGGCCTAGTCAGACTCTTTTTAGCGTTACAGTTAATCTCAAAGGTGCTATTTCTTCCTGTAGTCTAGACAAGGAGTCAGTCACAACGTGCAACATTTTATTATTAATTAAAAAATACACTAGCATGAGTGAGTAGCTTAAACTGTTGCTGTCATTCTGAACACTAGTCAAGTCATCAGTGTTAGCCTAATGCATTTTCACAGAATACTTATGTTGTGAACTTGTGATGATTTACATAAAAATTTGTATCTAACAATTTTTTCTGTTGTTCATTACTGTAGCTATTTCACTTAGGAAGTTAGGCCTATTATTCCACATTGAGACATTTATCGTTTTAAGATGGATCAGATCAGAAGCAGTGAATGTTGTTCACAATATAGGCCGAAATCTAAGCAGCTCAGGCCTATTCTTTTTTTCCAAACGTGTGAGCTCAAAAAACTTTTGTTCCAACATTACATAACAGTTCACATGTCACGGCATGCAAATACCAATATTTTTACAATACTTCCATGATGCTCTGGGCCTACATCAGCAATGCAGAATGCGGATTTGCACATCCATACAGAAAATTTACTCGTATGTCTTAGATTGAACGTAGTAGTAGCAGCAGCTGCAGTGAAAGGCCGTGGTTCAATTTGTCATACAAAGTGACCTATATGCTAAAGTGAATCAGTAATGAGCATTGCATGGCTGCTTGGATGGGTCACTCGCTTTACCTGATGCAGATATAATGTACATTTATTGCCAAGTCATACAGAAACTAGCTGTATTGCAGTGATGTTTAATATGAGTGAGACTAATGATCCTTGTACGAAACTGGGTTCATCACCAGTTCAGCGTAGCCAGCGAAGGCCGTAGCGTCGTTCTAGCACCATGACCACGAAGGACCATCATTCTCCACAAATCAGCAGGGGAACAGTTACAGTCTAGCCGAACTAGATCTAGCCGTCCGTTCCTTGGGCGACCAGGAGTGGACGACGTTTACAATTTTTACAATTTAGTTCACCTTGTCTGAATTCACCCTATATGTTGATGCATGTCAAGAGCATGAGAGCAGGATCAGCAGAGAGCAGTGCAGCAGACTGTGTGACCACAGAGCTCTACGACATGCACTAACTACAGTACATCAGACTGCTGATGCACCAACCACTGCAACTTGTGTCATCAATGAATTCATGTAACAGGAAGACAAACACGTACTGGTCAGCTCAGACAACACAGAATCAACAAATCTAACATGTACTATAAACCCCAACAGGAACAATGCAAATTCTTTTAATATCTGTCAGATATTAAACATCTCAATCCCGGTTCACCTTCAGCTACAGTGACCTCTCTACTATAGACAAGAGCTCAGCTGTGGCTGACATGCTTCCAGAACACTTGTACAAACGTATTCACCAGAGGCTGCCACGCAATTGTGAGAATAAGGTATCCCACATTTGACGGTCTCAATGAGGGGGATCCCCTTGAGCCATCGGGTTTATTATTTGGTGTGGGAAAATTAGAATGACTGGGTTACGTGTACAATCCGGTGAAGGTCGCATGACGATCGACACAGTCATCTGGACACAATACATCAACGTGAAAGATACACAGACACACACAGAGCCACGTCGCCATAGCAACAGCCACCCTAACGCACTAAATTAAGGCGGCAAAAATATGCTATAAAACAAAGAATACCGACGATGACACAAATAAATAAAACGAAGCGTGACAATGATGCAGCAGAACTGGAGTAGACCAATAACAACAACAGCACACTGCCGACCAACATATCAAACGCCCTAGAAACCAACTGATGCACACACTGGTAATAAATTAAATGAAACATGAAAACTTCTACACAACGTGCCGCAGAGCAATGTTAGTAGCAGTATAAACTACCAACATGCCACGTTGTCAGAGACCAACTCACAAGCAGTCAGTTGCATACTTTCAAGTACAACTGACAGTTCTGCAGAAATGATCAAATACATAATTACACAATCAGCAGCATGTTGCATCACGATCACAGCCAAAGTGAAATGACAAGAACTCATGCACACTGTCTACATTATGGTACAGTGTACGCACTGCAAACACAGTGGCGGTTTGGCTGCCATGCTGCAGCTAAACTTAAGTGACGTGTAAACGGTGCAGGAGTGCAGTGGCGGCGATTTCTTCTGAATGGTGGGGGGATGGGGTCAGGGGGGTGAAATGTTGGGGTCCCCCCTGTAATCGCCGCCCCTGCATGAGTGTACTGTGGCGTCGTGACAGTCATCACTAGTGACTGACATGGTGACAGCAGCACTGCACACATCACGCAAACACTTTTGCCAATGCGTCTGCACCAGCACTGGCAATAAAAGGTTTCGATGGATGAAATGCAACATCGTGAATCGACTCATCAAACTTCTTACGGTGAGATGTGATCTCCTGGATGCACGTTTTGCTATCCAGATTCCACAAACGAATAGAACAGTCGTGGCCTGCAACGTTTGACAAACACAGTGCACTGTGCAGCAGTCACAGCAAACTGTCTTGTAGCCGATAATGCGGTCTAGACCACTGAGCCACCAAGACAAATGTGGCATCTAGAATTCAACTAATGGATGACAGATACTTTGGGGTGGGCCTATTGTTATTAACTTACTTGTCACTGAAGAATGAGTCACATGACGTCAGGCATACACTACATCTTCTCAGTCACTGCATTTTACAATCCGCCTGTGAATACTCACAAGTATTCAAATACTTGAATACTTCTGTGACCAAACATTCGAATGCAGTTTTCCCAACAAATCCCAGCCCTACTTGCAGCACTGTGACTGTCAGCAGTCTGTAGTTATTTGTGTTACATTTCTCATGTCACAGAAAGCCACAACAATCACATCTTACTATTGGCCCTCCCTCCACACAGATACCATGACGTGCTGTCCAACTGCTGTAGTGGACATGCACTGTCTGAAACAATTACAACCAGTCAAAAGGTAAGTTACTGAATTAGCCGCTGGGCTAAATCATCTAAAATCACAGCACGCATGCATCCAAAAGCACTCACTGCCAGACAGCAGATAGAGTCCACTTGGGTCGATGGCAAGACTCGTCACTGCATCGAGATGTGCAACCATCGAGTGAATCACTTTACCTGCAGACACATTACACACTTGGATGGACGATAGTTTCACCAAGCTATCTTCAAGTCATCACGTCAGTCTTGCTATGTACCCTGACACGTGAGTAGGGCTGTCGAATTAATGCATCAACACGTTAACGCATTCAAGAATTAATTATGATTAAAAAGTTAATGCCATTAAAAAATTTAACGCACTGACAAAAAAACTACAGAAATTATTATTGCAAACTTTGCAAAATCAAACGACACCAGTCTGACTAAAATACGCTGCGACGCAGGAACAGACGCCGGGCAGTTAACTGCCATACTAAGTAGACCGGGCTGCACTGAGTGAGACCATCGCTGTTATTGTGGCCCATCCACACGCCGGCCACATGCACTAATGGGACCAGTAACCGCTGCCATACAACAGCATTTTACGTAACAGTTTTAGATTTCATGCGTTTGGTGCAACAGGAATGTCACTAGCTTCTTTCTGACTATCAGGCACAGTACCTTCAGGGACAGATGTGTCGAAAACTGCATACACTGGACCTGAAAACTGATTGCAGAAGTTGTACAAGATCCAGTTTGCCAACCCTCCATACCTGGCAACTAGTAGACATTTACTTGGCTCAACTTTCTTTGCATGGCTGAGCACTCTATAACAAACTCACTCGGTGCAACGTCAGGATCTGGCGACATTGTAAAGTCTGACAGCAGATGCAGGTCAGCAGCAACTTGCTCTAAGAACTTTCTGATGTGGTAAGCCAGTGAGTGTACGTCTCTGTTGTGGAGTCGCTGAGCCAAACCAACAAGCGGCCCTGTTTACTTTACCTCTGCTTAAGTCCCATGATCTTTCACCTCTTCAACTGTCTTCATGTCTGTGTACTACTGACAAGAACTGACTTGGCTTGGCATGCACTTCTAAGAGCAACTCCCACTGTCAAGAACGAGCAAAAATGCAACTCTGTTAGTTTTGCCAATTACATGTGCATCTCTCATGACACTACATAAATACTGACTTGGGTTATGTGCTTAACAAAACATTTAAAAAAGTCACAACACAAACTATGATGCAGACACCAAAAGACAACAAAAGATCAAAATAAAATATCAGTGATACAAACACATATGCATGATGCCATGCATGTGAGATGTGACAATTCTTACCAGAGTTGTTGTCAAAAAACCTGATGTGTCGGTCCTCGTGTGCTGTGATTGTCACAGGCAGTGTTGGATGGCAGACGATGCGATTCACTTGATTTCTCATTGGATAGTCTGCCACAGACATCATCACTGCCATGTAATGACCAGCTCATACAGTCAACACACGTGACAACATAACACCATTACAGTCTTAACATACCACTAATACTCCCACTCCATTAATGTTTTAGGCCGCATCAAATGCACGAGATGCCTGAGTTCAAAGTTCAAGTTCAAAAATTATTTTTTTCTTCAAGTTATCGTGATTTTCAAAACAAACCAAAACTAAAAATATGGCAACTGAGATGTATTGCCACTTATAGTGTCCATCTCGAGGGACCCCAAACCATCTGCCATCCCAAAACAAAGAATGGCAATGACACAGCTAGCTAGCTGATGACCATCATCCACAATGACTACAAATGTTTTTCATGTGTGCTGCCGTCTGGCGCAATTAAACATCATATCGCATGCCAAGTTTGTTGTAAACTGTACTACATACCAAACAAACTGCCCTTGATCGACGTCACACTGACTGCATTTTCCTAACCATGACCCTTGACCTATGCCCTTGAGTGGTCAGACGGATGAAAAGATGCGGTCATTAATAAAATAAAGTTAGGATATATAACAAATCAACATTGATCATTCAACACAAATTATACACTTGATTGACCATTCAACTTGTGAACCATGCTTCTCAGTTCTCGCAATGACAAAAACATCAGAGTTATCAATCAGAAGTTTAACTCAAATTTCAGTTAAAATTTACTTTTGGCTTAACTGAAATATTTCACTCAGTTGCCCATAAGTGACAACCAGTCTTGTGCAAGCACAAATATGATTCTTAGGTCTGCACATTTTTGGCCAAGAAAGTTAACATGTTGACATTCTCAGCTGTTAGCCTATTGCATCTGGCGATGACATGCAAAAGGAGAAATAATTTTACTGTAAACATTTTTTCATTTATAGAATCGCATTTCTAAGTAGTACTATAAAGTACCGTGACCTTGGTGATACTACCGGTAATACCGTGAAATTTGGAACCGCGGTATACCATGGGTACTGTGAGTACCGCCCATCCCTACTTGATACCAGTATCATCAGTAGCCTAATATGCTTCACACTGATGCATACAGTGCACTAGAGGTTTTTCCGCATATGCACTATATAAACTTACATTGACAATGACAACATTCCAAAATTAACACGAGACAACTGTAGTTGAAGGCTACATGTTTTATGCACTACAAGTGATACATTTGAATAAAGTGTCTATTTAGCATTAAATGTGAATGTTATTCAACATCATCTTAATGCATTTTTTTGGCATCGCCGCCTGTAAAGGCAAAAGATGCAATATGTAACCCTGTTTTGATATTTGTCCTTCTGTCTGTTTGTCTGTAATCTTGGAATGTATGGGCAAAGAGCGTACAGGCTACACAGGCTAGCTGCAGTGGCAGCCAGCTGTAGTGGTGCAGCCACTCGCTCGCCCCCTGACATCACAAGCTATTATTATTAGCTCGGGCCACGCGAACGCAAACCACTCTGGCAATCGGCATCTAGTTTGATGCAAGTTTCCCGCGCATTTTTGGTGCAGTTTCTTGGACTAGTTTCTCGTACATCTGTCATCACCACAAGTAAGATTCATTAAAATGGCTGAATGAAAAAATCAATGCATTGCTTTTGCATTCTCTTCCACATTTGCAGCAAATCTGAACTTTTTAGCTTCTGAAGTTAGTGCTAAGGTGTAATGGCAAATATTACATTGCTTTTGTTGCAAATTTTTTACTCATTTCAGCAGTGGAAGAATTGAAAATCAGTGAAGTTTTGACAAGTTAAGGCCGACTACTTGAGGTGTTACTTTTTTTGACACAGTATACAACAGAACCACAACAGCCAGCTGTATGCAATGACAAACAACTGCAGCTAACGATACCAATACCTAAGCTTGGCTTGTAGTCGAATGCAACAACAGGTTTAGACTTCTCTATGTCAAAGACATAAGCAGTTGCTGATGTGTATGCAATGACCATCTGAGTTGGCTCACACTGGACAAAGTCCACGCTAGTCGGCACACCCATCTCTACAAGGCAACAATACAATTACAACATCACAGGCACTGCACTGTTGTAATGGCTATTCAAAATCAATACAAAAATCGAAATTCTGACCCCCTGTAGAATCACAACCCCTCAAAATTTCATTCTGAAATTTGGCACACATGACTACGTTGAAGACAGCACCCCACACACAATTTTGGGGCAGATTGGTTTGGCGGGCAGGGGGTTCTTTTGTGACTCTTTGACTGCCCTGTCCCTTTTTCTTAATCCTGCCCACACGTCAAACTGTGGCACTGGTGCACATGCTTAATGGCTCAAACGACATGTTACTGGAAAAGGAGGTGCCTTTTGGGGGTTAGAATGATTGGTGATGCCATATGGGAAAACTATGCCCCAAATCACCCCCAAAATTGGTGTAAATTGGCAATTTCAAGCCTAAATGCCAAAATCTGAAAATCATAGTTACTCCAAAACTACAAATCTGATCCACTCGAAATCTGAAAGGCGAATTAAGACCAACAACTACACTTCGTGGGTGCTCTATCATTTCCATACACCGCCATCTTGAAAATCGTGATGCCATCATATCTCAGATGCAGGTGGTCCAACCTCAATGAAATTTCTGACCTTTCAGAAGAGTGGCCATTTTATTCGTAAAATCACAAAATTTTCATTTTTGCTGTTTTAAACATGATGGCTTAGCAGCTTGCTAAAATTAAAACAACACGAGGCAGGAAATCTCTTTAGACATAGGTGGCGTTGCAAGTAAATTTATCAGCTTGCTTATTTTTTATTTACTTCGAAATATGATGTAACCGCTGACGAAAAAGCTCTATGTGTAAATTTTTATGTTAAAAGAGCATTAATTTAATAATAGAAATATGACCAAATGTAATATAACTGCATTCACTGTGTCAGTGTACCAGTATCGATCCTGAAGGTGCTTAACAGCGGTGACTTGACATTTGGGTTCCATAACCGAACTGTCGCATCTGATGAACATGACAGCAGGTGCATCTTGGAGTTGTGCATTGACAAGCCCCAAACAGCATTGCGGTGACCAACAAGAGTTGCCCGCAGCACGCTCGGATCTGTGGCCAGCACACCACTAAATGACTGCATCGTATAAAGTGTTTTCTATAGACTTAAATATTCCAAAGTTACCTGAACGCAGAAGTCAACTGGCTCCAAAATGTTTTTACCGCCCACAGTGTGGCATTGTACATATTTTGGCAGGTGCTGGTTTGCACACTGTATGTAAGAAAAAGAGAACACCAGTATTCAGTGCATAACTTTAACAAACTGGAATATTTTTTTTGCATTTTTTTGCATGCATCAGCGTGATAATGCAGGGTACCGAAAAACTGCAAAATATTCCTCTACCAATAACAACTGGCGATGACATAATTGTGATGTTATGAAAAATGACATTTACAGAAGATACCCATAAGCATTTTGCTAAGACTTTGTGAGATAAAAACATGACTGTACAACAAATGACAGTCTAGTAAAAGAATTTCCAATTTCAGAAACTGGGTGGCTATTCACTAATGTCTGTCATACATATGACACATCTGATGTCATACGACCGAGTGCGTACCTACAATATGACCTATTCAGTATTCACGAGTGTCGCAGATCCATGGCCGGACGTATGCTTGGTCATATGTACGACCGCAGATCTGCGACGTCTGATGTTTACATTCGAACGATCAAATCTGAGTATTTTGATTACTTTAGGTTACAAACAAAATACTAAGTTGATATTTTTTTTTTACCAAATGTGCTACCAGTGTATAGCGAAATGGCGTTATTTTGCACTTATAACACGCATGATGACGTGGCCATGACGTAGCAGCCTGCTAAAATCAAAACAACACAAGGAAGGAAATCTCTTTAGACATAGGTGGCGTTGCAAGTAAATTTATCAGCTTACTACGTCTAGCAGAAGTGGTTCTGAATTTCAGTTTGTTGATACCTTAAGAAAAAATTTCCTAAACCAATATGTTAGTAAACCAACCAGAGGAAGGGGAGATGATCACCCACACATATTAGATCTAGTACTAACCAATGAACCTTTTATCGAGAATATAGCTACGTTAGCACCTTTAGGAAAAAGTGATCATTCAGTGCTAAGTATAGACTGTATGTTACAAACAGATGTAGTCCAAAAAGTTTTAAAATATAACTATAATAAAGGCGATTATGAAGGAATGAGACAAAGTATTCAAATAAATTGGAAGGAACTTCTTTTGCCACTCCATAACGACACTGATACCATGTGGCTAACCTTTAAACAGGAATTGCAACACAGGACCCTACAATTTATACCAATGATGCGTAATACCTGGAAAAAGGAAGGATGGACGCACCCACTGAACTCAAAGTTACGAGAATACATCTCCAAAAAACATAGACTCTGGTCTAGATATTTGGAGACCCGTGATAATGCTGTATTTAAAAAATATAAATCACTCCGTAATAGAATTAGAAATGAAATTCGGAAACTACAAAAAAGGGAACAAAAAAATGTCGTGCATCATTGCAAACAAAATCCAAAGGCTTTTTGAAAGTATATTAATAGCAAATGTAAAACTAAAACTGGCATTGGTGAATTATATTGTGTAGATATTTCTAGTAATTCTGTTACAGTCAGTGCTAATATAGAAAAAGCAGAAGTGTTGGGCAAATTTTTCTCCAGTGTATTTACAGTTGAAGAAGAACAGAGCAGGTTGTCCCTCCTGGTCAAACCTTGTCATTCTCCGATTAGACAGTTGGTCTTTAATGAACAAAGTATTTTAGATAAGCTAAACAAATTAAGTATCTCAAAGTCCCCAGGGCCAGATGGTATTCACCCCCGAGTACTATTTGAACTAAGGTATGAGTTACTTGAACCACTAAATATATTATATGAATCATCCTATAAACTGGGGAAGCTACCGGATGAATGGAAATTAGGTCATGTTACTGCAGTATATAAGAAAGGAAATAAAGGTGACCCTTCCAATTACAGACCAATTAGTTTAACCAGTATTATATGCAAACTAATGGAATCCATAATAAG
>Ga0126335_1003012_pt1 | contig 10324 bp, 6 predicted proteins | sample OlaspJWI45metaG_FD_108409 | JGI IMG/M metagenome (GOLD analysis project Ga0126335, IMG submission 108409) | Marine gutless worms symbiont microbial communities from Oahu, Hawaii - Olavius sp. 1 OAHU.JWI-45 metaG | ecosystem: Host-associated > Annelida > Digestive system > Unclassified | place... | reverse complement strand
TTATAGAAATTTCCCAAGTGATTGATTGATAGTTGCGTACAAAATTTTAAGTCTACATTCAGCCATTACTGAGATTTGTAGGGAGTCCACAGTGGGCGAAATTTCCCCAACTTTCCCTCCCCATCGCCGTTCCGGGACCAGGCCCATTGTCTAACAATGTTCCATGGGCCCCCAAGAGTATTCACCCCAAACAGGCTCTCGATCTGTTCAGCCGTTTTTGCATTGCGAAGCCGGGTTAAGCAGTGTGACAGACAGACTGACAGACGCCGCGATCATCTATAGCAATAGTCTGCATCTCGTATTCGTGCATTCGATGCAGCATAATAATACTGATCACTGTTATGTTCTGTTGTGTCTGGAAGAGTGTGTGAATTTACTGCCACTTGTTTACATCTACGGCAGTGGCATAACTATAGATTTTGGGCCCCAGGCAGAAAACACCTCAAGGGCCCCCTACACTGGCGACATTATTTGCAAGTTTATCTGTTGTTTTACCGTTTTAAATATGTATAAACCTATGTTTCTGCATTACTTCATGCGGTATGACTGTCCAGAGGTGTAGCTAGCCGGGGTTCAGAAATTGGGACAAAGCTGACAGTGCCCCTTCCGGTTTCAACTTTGCCGACCGCCGTCCTTCCGGGACGTAGGTGTCACTGTGCAAAATTTCAGCGAAATCGGACAATCGGCGGCCGAGTTATAGCGATTTAACCATTGTATCCTTTGAGACCCATTTTGGCCACCCTCAAAGTTAGGTGGACCCACCCCAACCCGGTTCGTACCATGTGGTACGCCCTCCATTGGCTCTTGAATTTTTTTTAGATTTCAGAAAAAGTCCTCCAGTTCGAAATGGCGGCGCTCCAAACAGGAGTGGTATCGAAATATGGGTCAAAATTTGGGACATTTTGCCCCCAACCCCTGCGAAAAATAAGGGGACGGTTGTGGGGAATTTATGTCGATTTTTATGATATGTAAACAATGGGCATCCCTCCAGCCGTTTTCCGTCTATAAGTTCCGGTGGCAAAAAATAAAAATAAATAAAGGACACGAGCAACATATAAGGCGTTGCTTCGCAAGGCCTAATTAGAACTGTGGCAGTTAAATTTGGTTTGACACGTCACGCCGTGCAAAGCGAGCCCCGTCCGGCGAAGGGGGATACGCTAGGAAGCTTGGGGTTATGGCGAGAGGGGAGCGTATGTGCGTGGGCATGCGCTGGGGAGCGGACTTTGTGGGTGGGGGACGTTTATGCGGGGGAATTATGGCGGGGAGGCTTTTGTCCGGAGTGTTTACCGCACTCCACCCGTTGCGGGACCCCATTTTATACGTACACACCAAATTTGGTGAAGATGTCTTGATCGGCGCAGTAGATGTGCCCCCAAAACGGAATTCGAAAAAACGCCCTCTGGCGGCGGAAATCTGCTTCCAGTTTCAAGGTTGATACCCGCCGTCCTTAGGTGACCTTAGTGTGTGTCATCGTGCAAAATTTCAGCCAAATCGGACAATCGGCGGCCGAGTTGTGGCGATTCAACTAATTCAAGATTGCCGCCGTCCGCCATCTTGGATATTCGAGGCGGTCGTATATGAACCATTCCACACGTTGCTGGGAGCCCATTTTCCACGCAAACGCCAAATTTGGTGAAGATACCTTGATCGGCGCCGAAGATATGTCCCCAAAACGGAATTTGATAAAACGACTCCTGGCGACGGAATTCTACTTCCGGTTTCAAGATTGACGACCGCTGTCCTTAGAGGACCTCCGTATGTCATTGTGCAAAATTTCAGCCAAATTGGACAATCGGTGGCCAAGTTATAGCGATTTGACCATTTTACCCCTTGGGGTGCCATTTGCGCACTCAGAGTTGGGGGGCCCAGCCGGTTGGTACAATCAGGTACGCCCACCATCGATCCTGGAGAAGTTTTTTTTAGTTTCCGAAAAAGTCCTGCAGTTCGAAATGGCGGCGCTCCCAAGATGAGTTATCGAAATTTGCGTCAAAATTTGGGACATTTTGCCCTTTTGTATGAAATAGGGGAGGGCTGGGGTGAATTTCTTTCGATTTTTATGAAGGAGTTACAGGGCTCCGACCTACGGTATAAAAAGCTATCGCCCGTTATTGGACGTGACGATAGCTGGCCCGCCACGGTGCCCAGTGTGGTGCCGACTGGTGACTGTTCCCACTTTTCCATTCACTACATTCACAAGGCCCTACCCATTTCTGTCTGAATGGGCGAAGTGCCAACCCGGAAACACCCGAAATGGCGGAACCGTACTTCCGATCGCGAATCTGATGGCAGATTATGAATCGGGAACCCCAAGTTCCTGTTTGCGTTTTATAGTATGCGGGGAGAATTATGGCGGGGGTCTTTGTGGGCGGGGCTTTGTCCCAAGTGTTTACCGTAGATGAGCGTTGTTCGGAGCACCCTCATGTCTGTCATTGTGCAAAATTTGAACGAAATCAGACAATCCCCGGCCGAGTCATAGCGATTTAGCTAATTGGACTATATTCGAGGCGGGCGTACATGGACCATTCCACACGTTGCGGGACCCCGTTTTTCACGCACACACCAAACTCGGTGAAGACATCCTGATCGGCGGCGGAAAAAATGGGTCCAAAATGCGGTCCGCGAGATGATGTAATATTGGCGTTACGCGATCCGCACCGGTTACCCATCCAGAAAGGCATAATCTACAAACTGTGTGTTCTGATGGATCAGTTGCACAGCTTACATGTCCAACCTTGTCACCGCCACTGCGAGCTACCTAGACAGTGGAAGTCTAGGTGTGTTACGGTCCACATTCAGGAGCATAGCTACCGCCCCCGTAGACCCCGCAATGCGGGGGGGGGGCGAAGGGTCAAGTCGCTGCTGAGAGAAAAAAATAGCACTAGTTAGTAACAGCACAGGGGCCCAATTTTCAAAACTTCTTAAGATTTTCCCAAGTTCTTCCTTAAGTTTTTCATAAGTTCGTCGTATCTTCGTCGTAAGTTCACAACTTAAGAATTCCTAAGATCTTCCTAAGATTTTCGTAAGTTAATTTTCCAAACCTTTCTTAGCGTTTCGTAACTTTCGTAAGTTCGTCGTAAGTTTTTGTTAAGTTTTTCGTAACTTATTCCTAAAATTTTCTTAAGAAGTTTTGAAAATCGGGCCCCAGATCATTTAATGCTTATCCAAACGTATGCAGGGGCATAACTACCGGCCTTACAGACACTGAAATGCATGGGGCGAACCCAGGAAGCCCACAAGAGGTGCCTAAAATAGTATAAGCTCGAGAGGCAGCCAGTGGCCATGTAGCAATGTTTCAAACGCCAACCGAACACTTTTCTGTTTGGCCTATAGCGTATAATGTACAGTAATGGTGTGTCACTGGATACTTTGGTGTGAGCAATAGACAGTTTTATATTTGTATTTCTATTTATGTTACTGATACGCGATATACTGTGGGTCTAGTGCGGTGTAAAAGTCCAATCACTTGCTCACATCGTAAGTTAAGAGTAACTCTGTATTACAGGTAATTTGTGCCAGTCAGATGCAGCAAAATGTATATGCTGTTTAATTTGTTAGATAATAATACAACAGTACATAACATGACAACAGAAAATGCAACCAAGTATAAACTGTTACAAATCTCAGTGCAGACTAGAATGACAGTAGGAGTTGGTAACACATAAACCTTTTCAAAAACTGTCCATATACACAAAATGCACATCAATGTAAGCGTCATGATCAGGGCTGGAAAACATGTAGATTTTTAGAAAAAGTTTTAGGTTTATTAGACTTTCAAGGTTTTTTTGATTTAAGATACAAAGTGACGCCAGAGAACATTCTACATTTATCCATCTAAAATACCGTATCGTACAGTATACGAAAGACAATTGCATTAAGAGAAGAATTGTCACAAATTACTAATCACCGTTCAAATCTGAATATAATTTTTATTAAAGTACATAAAAATATCAAAAATTACAAACCAAAAAAACTTAAAATTCGACTTTTTAGGTTTTTAAAAAACCTAAAAAAAACTTAGACCATTGAAAGCCAGTTCTACAGCACATGGTCATGATTATCCTCTAGTAGTTGACTAAGTAGGTTTTTACATCCCATTTAACACATGCTGGAGAGGAGTGTCTAAACGCACTCAACTGCACTGGTACCGACAAGCACTAAACAAATTAACAAAAATATCAAGCCGCCACAAAACAGGACTGGGCCTCGAGCCTGCATGTACATTTCAGGTCCACTGCTTTATTAGACATTCAACATGCCACAAAACAAGTGCCTCGTGACATTTTGATTAAAAACATTGCAGCAGTTTATGAGACCATATGGCAGTTGTGGCCGATACAAAGAAATCAACATGAGAAACAGCCAGTTAAAGTTACATATTTCCAGGTTTTTTCCTCAATTCCCCAACATTTCCCTGGCGCTTTCAATTACCTTATTCCAAATTTGGAAATTAAGCAGATTCTCTGAAATAATATCTCTTCCCCCAAACTCTGATGTGTTATTAATGACAACGGGGTGTGCTGTGAGTCTGACACTAATTCCGATGTTTGTTCACAAACAATGTATGCCTAGTACTATACATATGTTGTCAACACCCGTACCAGTTTACTATTCTGCAGCATATAACAACCACTCAGAAGCACAATAATAGCAGTGCAGTCAGTCACAACAATAACAACTCACTGTAGTAACAAACTCAGTTTAAAGAACAAACAAAAGCAGGTGTCTGTTAACGATCAGAGAGTGACACAGTAACAATTACAGAAGTAGTGGGGGGGGGGGGAAATGCAACATTATACAAATTATGGCATCATGCGAATTTGTTCACCCGAAGTTGTGAAATGTTGCCCAAGGGCTGTCACATGAAGCTCAAGGTATCAGGCATAATTTCTATCTGTATCTGCATTTTACATTGACAAAGTCGAGTGCATCGAAAGTTGAGATGAAACATGCATCGTACTTACAGCAAATGAAATACACATAAATTCGTTTTCAATTAATGTGTATAGTATTTTCATTGCTTAAAATTGCTTAAAAAGTCCATAAATGCACAAAAATGAGATTAATATCATTTTTGGACCGATACATCGCAAATCAACAACCAAAGAATATTACGTAAAATTGTAAAAACACCCCAAGAAAGTAACGATTTTGCACTTTTCGTTTTTTATATATAAGACACAACTTTCTGAAAATAAATGAACCAAAAACATTAATATTATATTTGGCATAAAAAAGCTCTTGCGCGTGCGCGACTATCACTGATACCGGGCAATACTGGCAGCATTTTATGCCCGGTTAACCAGGGCAATATTAGCTTTTTACTCACGGCACGTGACGCGAGTTTGACCAATCACGATCGTGCATTTCAGATCGTGTTATTGTTGTGAGTAGTTTTTACATGGTATGAGATGGGAATACACTGACATTTTGTCATCATTAGTTCATAATATCACACCATAGATGAGAGGCTGGAGTCTGGGCCCAGAGTCAGCCTCACTCACAAAGGTCATAGCCACGTGACATATCATATGAAAGGGTTCATTTAGCCGCCAGCAAAACTTTGCCGGAGGCAATATGTTTTACCTCAGAATCATCTTCTTTTTTAGTCAACCGCACTTAATGTGACGAAACCACAAATTGCCGCCGGGTAAAAAGTATACCAATGCTTAGAACTGAGGTGTGGCATGAATAATCCCTAGAGACATCTCCATCAGCCCTCCCATATTTTTGCCAAAGGGTAAAAACGTGCGAAATTTTGCCGATTTTCGACCCCACACGCATTCTGAGTGCTGTGATTTCAAAACAGAGCAGAAAATCAAAACTCTAAAACAATAAACATCGACGTCTGGCCTGTCATCTGCCACAGACACTGTACATCTAGGGCACCCCAACTCTTGAGAAACATTTGCTTAAAAATTGCCCTTAAAGTGCACAATTGGAAAAACGGTGACACCGCTCTAACTCAGCTGCACAAAGATAGACTGCATTCAAATTTCACAAGATGGTACTCCGTGGCTCCAGGTAAGATGCGGAATTGTCGAAACCCACTTAGGGTCAAGATGGCAGATGACGCCCAAATTTTTAATACACGGGCCACTATACCTTTGGAACAGCAAAAGCTAGAGACTTCAAATTTGGTGTGTGCACCGACGACGATGAGTAGCTTTGACAGCATGCAAAATAGTAATACTAGGTCAAAGGGGACATGACCCAGTTTAGGTGACCTAGATTTAAATTTACAGAACCCTGCAAATATCTCTCAACGGCTAAAACTACAGGGTTAAATTTAGCACGCAAATAGACTGCAGAGAGTGGAAAATAAGCAGTACAAAAGTAGGTCATAATGGGACATTCTCTGGGTCACACTGACCTACTTTTAGATTTTGCCATTTCTTCTATATTTCTGTAGTGACTATAGCTAAAGACTTCAAATTTGGTGTGCACATAGCATACTGGGAGTACTATCAATGAGTGTGAATAGCTCTGAAATGGCTAAAGCTACAGGCTTCTAAGTTAGCATGTAGACAGATTGTAAGGAGTAGAAAATAAGCAAAAGAAAAGTAGGTCAAAAGGGGACATAAGCTAGGTCACGTGACCTACTTTTAAATTTTGCAAATTTTTCATTATCTTTGCAACAGCTGAAGCTAGAAACTTCAAATTTGGCGCACGTACTCTCTACGAAGCTGCAAAACTAGGTCAAAGGGGCGTAACCTGAGTCACGTGACCTGTCTTTAAATTTTGGGATGGCGGTTGAGGCGGTTATGGCCCAAACTTTTCGGGGACTGGCGACGAGTGCCGAAGGCACTATACAAGTCAAGGCACCAAGGAGCAAGCTCCGAAGGCATGAGAAGTTTAAATTTGGCCACTTCGTCTGGGAGAGGGCTGTAAGCTCCCCAAGTACGTCCGTGCTAAGCCCACATGAAGAATTATTCCAGTAAATTCTGCCGTGGATTTTTTGGTTTTTCTAAAATTTGGTACATGATTTTGTCATGTGACAGCCGATGCACTACAAATGTTGAAGGTCATGAGGTCAAATGTCAAGGTCGTGACATGAAAACAAGATCCATCACAAGTTAAGTAGGTAATATTATTGCGTAGCAGTGAGTCACGCTTCACCTCGCATCATAGTACATGAGCACGTATGTAATGTTTATGACACTTTGTGAGCGACTTCAGGCAGCGCAGTTGGTTTCGATGTCTGCAGTCAAGGCAGTAGTTGTTGCTGCCTGCTGACATGAATTCAGTCACTACGAACGATTGTCGTCAGAGGTGTCGTGTTTCTGCTGTGATAGCGTACTGCGATTTAGGATGTTGGGTGTTTGGGGGCGCCCCGAGCTGGCGGCTATAAGTGGCAATTCATCTTAATTGCCACACTTTCTAGTTGTCATTTCATTGAGAAGTGTATTTCATAATAAGTTGACACTGGTACAAAAAAACTCTTTGAGAATTTCTCTGTGTGTATAAAATGCTGAGTAGTGGTTCATATTGTGATGACTGACTTTCTGAACCATGACATGCGCAGGGCTGTAAAATGGGTTTTAAAAAACCTAGGCTTTTAAGTTAAAAAAACAAAAACATAAAAGTCCGATTTTAGGTTTTTTAAGTTTTGTTAAATATAAGTAATATTTAAATTTATACTGTACTTTGTCACTTTGTGACGTTTATGTACAGTTCTTTATTTTGTCTTTAGTAAAACACTGTAGATCTACTTAGACAGATCAATGTAGAATGTTCTGCCATCACTTCCTACCCTGAAACACAAAAACTAAAAACCTATCAAACCTAAAAAACGTTAAAAACCTGAAAACGTTTTCTAAAAACCTACGTTTTTCCAGACTTGGACATGCAGCATACAACAGGTACACATCAAACGTACAGTATGTGCAGTGTGAGTATCGTGGGATGATGATGCAAAGGAAACGAGATACGGCAGGGATGGGGTAAGGATAGGAAAGTAACGACTGTGAGTGAGGTGGGTCGGGGATGAACTGTAGTGTCCATGTCACTCTCTACTGACAACAGTGATGCTAACACTACATCTGCTGATGCTATGTCTGTGCTGTCGTGTAGTCATCAAACAGGCGCTGAGGCAGCTTCACTCGACACGCGACAACGCCCGTCATTGGTTCTGGCAACTTAGTCTTCATCAGTTCCCATGTGTCTGACTCCAGGTCAAAGCCCTGCACTGTGTCCTAGACACACACACAACATTTACACACGTTCTGAGACAAACGAGACCAACAGATGGCACTGACTTCAGTTTCAACAGCCCTCATCCAGACACCCGAAAGGGCTGGCCAGGTAGAGTAGGCATTAGCTAGAACATGGGAACATGAGTGGGGTGGGTGCCCAACAACACGATAAATTTACAAGTCGCGGTCTTGTACATGCCATTACGCGTAACTATACTAATATTAATGAACGACGAAATTCTGGAGTTTCAAGTAAGACCCTACATTCCATTGTGTCAACAAGCCTAAAGACCCTTAACTTCAGCAGCATCAGCGCTATAAGTTTCCAAACAAGTGGTCAAAGTAATTTGACAAAGGCTGCACCTAATGACCCCACACACATTGCAAGCGCCACTCAGTTGAGCCACCACGTGACAGACAGAGACTGACAGACACCCAAACATTGGTAACAATAGTCTGCATCTCATGCATTTGATGCAGCCTAAAAAGTTTTCAAACCACAAAAACGTACAGTTCAGTATGCAGATGATGTCCATATATTTTCATAAATAGATAAAACTGCAATCAGTTTCTCTATACAGTATATAGCCATCTCTCTAAAACAGCAAAAATTAAAATTTTGATATTGTGTGGCATAATGATTCATATGCGCTAGCTTGCACAGTTACATCATCCAGTCGTCTGTTGAAACTGTAGAAGCTAGTCATCTGTCTGTCCCTCTGTCTATTCATCTCACTCATGATCCACGCCAAAACTGTTCAAGGTATTGAAATACAGTTTGCACCACATGATGAACTAATACTGCAGATTTCCTCGAGCCAAATTTCATGGTATTAAGTTTATAGGTTCAACAAACAAATCAGTTAAACAGCGAAATTTGACAAATAATCTGCGATATCTCGGAAACGGTGCAATACGTACGATGTATGGTAGTTCAGTTGTATATCGGCTTTCCACTGATACCAAAATCGATGACCTTGCATGACCTTGAACGGCGTTGTGGCTCTTTTGTGGCACATTTCTACTTGCGGTCTAATTTTTACTGCTAAATTTGAAATCTGCATGGTCGAGTTACTGTTTGAGTACAAAGCTGTGAAGCAAAATTGTCAAATTTTGGGTCTATGGACTGGAGGAGGCGGTAGGGGGTTTCGGCTCCAATAGGGGTCAAAGTCTGCCATTTTCCTATATTTAGCACTATGGCTTATATAACAGGTTAGGGCTACCACCCAACCCGTGATACTAATTTCTAGCAATTTCAGTTTAATGCATTTGGACAAAAGCAAACTGAATGATGATCCTGTTGTGACAGTAAGATCTCATAACACTAGCAGTGGCCTCAGTGTCTGGCTCCACATGCAGCAATAATGCATACATCAGTGACTCAACAGCAAGCACGTGACATGTTCCTTAAAGTAGAGTTTTGGGGGGTTATTTCAGACCCAAGCTTCAAATTATTGGAAAGTTACTGTTCCAAGTCAATGAAAACCCACTTCAAACTCACGTCCAACTTATTTGATACCAAGTCATCTTGTACACACGATTCAGTGACAGATGTTGGCAGCTTATTTAGTAAAATGGACAACACAAAGAACTGACCTCAGCACAAGTTGACTTGAAGACAGCTAAGTTAGTATGAGTTGACTGGGAAGTAGAGAAAACTAGAAAATGTGGCAATTAAGATGTATTGCCACTCATAGCCGCCGGCTTGGGGCGCCCCAAAACACACGACATCCTAAATCGCAGTACGCCATCATGGCAGCAACACGACACTCTAATTGACGACACTCGTTCGTAGTGACTAAATTCATATCAGCAGGCATCAACAACTACTGCATCGACTGCAGATGGCGAAACCAACTCCACTGCCTGAATTCACTCACAAAAGCGTGACTCACTGATACGCCATAATATTACTTACTTAACTTGTAATGGATCTCGTTTTCATGTCATGACCTTGACCTTTGACCTCATGACCTTCAACGTTTGTAGTGCATTGGCTGTCACGTGACCAAAACATGCACATGTCGCCAGCCTTCTGAAACTTTCTTTAGACCATAACCGCCATAATCGCCATCCAGGCATATTTCTAGAAACCCCCAACTGGGGGGGTGTGAGAACTTAGTTGGGGCCTT
>Ga0126335_1003011_pt1 | contig 10324 bp, 11 predicted proteins | sample OlaspJWI45metaG_FD_108409 | JGI IMG/M metagenome (GOLD analysis project Ga0126335, IMG submission 108409) | Marine gutless worms symbiont microbial communities from Oahu, Hawaii - Olavius sp. 1 OAHU.JWI-45 metaG | ecosystem: Host-associated > Annelida > Digestive system > Unclassified | place... | reverse complement strand
GCAATTCTTCTTCTGAAATTTCTTCAGATGAGGAATTTCTTGTGTCCACTCCACGTTGCTGCCCAGAAACGAAACCTCAGCCAAAGCGAGTCAAGCTCAATATCCTCGAAGATCCTGAAGTAGATGGAGCTCTGGACAGAGTGAATCTACCAGATCGTCGAGCTGCTTTTGTTGTAGGAACAGTCGCAAAAGCTCTTGGACACAACATAAGCGACATGACACCGTCAAGAAGCTCCATCAGACGTTCTCGAAATAAAAATTGAGAAACGCAAGCATCTGTGCACCAGAGTTCATCAATAATAAGGCACTGGGATGGTAAACTTCTGTAAATATTACTGGAGGCAAAGAGACCGTCGACAGAATTGCAGTTTTGGTCACAAGTTCCGGTGAAGAGATATTGGGTGTGCCAAAAATAGGACGAGGAACTGGCAAGGAACAGGCTGAAGCTTGCTTGGCCACTATGGATCAATGGAGCGTAAGACAGAACGTTGTTGGCCTTGTGTTCGACACAACTGCCAGCAATACTGGTTTCAAGAATGGTGCATGCACCTTTATCGAACAGTCCTTGGGACATGAGGTGGTATGGGTGGCTTGTCGTCATCATATCTTGGAGCTAGTGTTTGCCAGCATATTTCATGCTTTGTTTGGGCCAACAGGGGGACCGGATGTCAGTTTGTTCAAGAGATTCCAGCAAGCGTGGTCAATCGTTGATCAGAAAAAGTTCCATGTGGCGTGTAACGACATGTTTGATGCTTACACATCTGTTGTTCGGGCCCAGATGGTGAAGTATTACACCACTGCATTGTTAGAGTCGCATCCAAGAGAAGACTATAAGGAACTAATCCAACTGTGCTTGATTTTCCTCGGTAGATCTGAAGCTTCTGCAGTTTCATTTCGATTACCTGGAGCTTTTCACCAGGCACGCTGGATGGCAAAGGCCATTTACTGCCTTAAGTTGTACTTGTTCCAGGACCAGTTCACTATGACAACCAAAGATAGAAGAGCGTGACAGAAATGGCACTTTTCATTAGCCTGGTTTACACTCGTTTTTGGCATAAAGCTTCTCGTGGAATTTATGCACCATTGAATGACGTTCAGCTGTTGGAAGCACTTGACAAATATCCAGAGTTGTTGCTAAAGCAGCCAGCAAGTCATTTGGGAGACATCTTTGGTATTTTTCAGAGATCCTCGTTGGTCTTTCATTCTTTGATGACAGAATTGAAACAGAGTTGAAAGCACAAATGGTTTCCAATTTGAAAACTCCAGCATCAGACTCTGCGTTGAAGAGACTTAAAAATCCACCAGCCCACTGTCTTCAATATGTCTCGTACACTGCGTTACACAGAGAACAAGTGTGATTTTTGATGTCCTGTGTCGAAATGGTCAGTTGAAAGCACAGAATTTTCTGATGAAGTCCCCAGAGGAATGGCTTGATGATCCGGACTACAATGAGCTGAAACACGCTGCATCAGTAATGAAGGTTGTGAATGATATTGCAGAAAGAGGCATTGCACTAATGCAGCAGTACAATTCTTCACTCACCAAGAATGAGGAACAGAAGCAGTTTCTGCTGCGTCTTGTTGAAAGACACAGAAAGACGTTTCCATCGTCTGCCAAGTCGACATTAATAAGGAGGTGGGAAACACTGACTAAACTGTCAACTATCTGCTGAAACATTCACTGTTCCGTGTTGAAACTTTTCATCTATGCAAATAATTAATTTCGATGCAATTTTAACTATAAATGTTGACTACATTGTCATTGTCGTCAAACGTCGATTGTTGCCATATATATGCATAATGTCCAAATTGACGTCTTTTGAGCAACCTCTAAATATTAATAAACCAAGCTATAATTTTGCAGAAATGTTATAAGACACACACACAACAAAAAACAGGTTGTGGAGTACATGTTTTGTCAAGTGAATTTTTTTGGACCACCCTACCAAAACAACTGTCTATGGAAAAATGGTACAGAGGTCCTCTATCCATACGGCAAGTTTGGTGGAGATCAGTTTATGCACAGCTACATGAGACCGAAAAAAGCCTTTTGTTTTTGTTTTGTTTGTCACGCTGGGCGTGGCCTATTTTGGTCCTTCAGACCTGCTGCGACGTTCGGCACTTGAACAAAGTATAGTTTCGCCATCTAAAGATCAATTTTCACGTGGTTTACAGCATATTTTAGAGGAAGAAACAATTTCAAACTGAATCTGTCATTTTGAACTAAATTGTTAGGTGGTACCACAATTTTTGCTGAAATCGACAAAATTGTCAAGTTTTCAAAATCTTGCTGAAAAGTTTGTGAAGACAACTTCGACCGTTTATAAGCAGCCTGTAAATAAAATTCTACCGTCACCTTACAGCTACTGAACTGCAGATATAAACCTACATAAATTTTTTCAAATATCTTTTTGCATACGGACACACCACCGTATCAAATCTGTGCTTGTAGTGTTAAAAATTGGTCGAAACTGGTAAGTTTGTGAGCACCAAAAGCAGTATATAGCACATAATTCTACACAAACTTTTGATGTCTTTGCATAGGGCAAGGAATGTAGATGTGCATCCATATTATTGTTTCAGCTGCACCACCTAACGGTGGCATGCAAAGTGTCAAACTTGAAACTGCAAATTTTCTGAAATTTTGCAGTCGTATTTTTGGCATTATTTGGCACACCCTGTAGAACAGCAGCTAGCTATCTGCGCAATATTATGCAATTTGCTGCGGGCTAGCCTTTTCTACCAGTCTGCATTGCCTTCAATCGGCGATGCATTGTGTTTCTAGTTTAACTTTGTAGCCACTCATGTCAATAACTAACTGTTAAAATGTTAAAAGAGCCACGAACAGTTCAGTTTACCTGCATAAATTCAAAGATTGGCTTCTTGTATCCAACTTCCTCAAGATAATAGCCATACACATAAGAGCATTTGAGCACATGTCTAGCCTTGAGCAGCTGTGTTATAGCATCTTGTACAAACTTGGTTTCATGCTTCGACGACTCGTGTCGCTCAGCGACGGCACGTGCTAACACCATCATCTTGTCCTTGGCAGTGTCATACAGCAGCATTTCCAACTGCACACACCACTCAGACAGGTCAGCATCGAAACAAAACAAGAAAAAATGATGCCAAAGAACTGGTGGAAACAGCAGAAAAACAAAGAAAAAAACACCATCATACACAAGTGCATGCACTAACTACAGAGTACTGACAATGACATACTAAGACACTGTTTCCACAAAGTCATTACACCATACACGCTGTATGGCACTCGCCATACAATGCAATGTGCAGCACAGCATCAGTGCAGATTATATTACAACTGTGAGATGCAGCAAACGACAACGATAGTACCAATGTTCAAAACATGACCGCGAGTCAAGTTGGCAGTGTCAATAGTCCCAATATCTGTAACTAGTAACTGAACCTTGTAACTGTTTTCGTGGTTCTTGAATCTTGAATAGTAATGCACAAAACGGTTCAACTCTTGCAGCTTCTTGTTCTTTGCCTCAACCTACACCATGACAGCATATCTCAGAGCTCAACGTTATTATAGCACCAGCATTCCAGACACAAGCACTAGACCTGTTACAGATACTGTACAGGCACATGTATCATAGGACAATAGACAACATCCCTTGACTGACTCCCAGTCACATTGCTAGCACTACAGCTGCAACAACAGCAGACTGCACTGTACCTATGCCTACACCTGTATTGCACTGCTGACCAAGGTATGCACAAAACAAGAAACTAATGAATCTGCTACAATTTAGTATACATCATGTTTGTCAACCTCATATCATAAACTGAAAAAGCTTTTAGCTTTGGCAGCCTTGTAGTTAGACCTGGGAATGCATCGGGGCAACCCACAGTAACATTATTATCAGTATAATAAGTGCATGCATCATATACATGGATGGACATCAAATATTCCAGGATACGATATAACTAATGTACCGAGGAAATGTCCATTAATCATTGTGGGTGCAGCATACACAGCAGACAGTTCTGTTACATGATTGCACACTTGTCCTAAATAAAAAATACACATAAGCATCATCTCCTAAAAAGAAAAAAAACAAACACCCGAATGCTTAGCAAGAAAACACTGGAAAACAATTTCTAACAAATACCTCTGCCTTCATCTGATCATGACTGTCCTCAACTTTCCTGACGACTTCATACCGATTGCATCTAAAGTAGCCACCAGTGGCTGTGCTGTGCTTCTTCCAAGCCTCCAAGCAGACCCAGCAGAAATCATGCTTGCACTACACATGTGCATTGTGCAATATCAACACAGTGCATCCAGCAAAAGTTCCAAGCACCAAAGTAATATTACAACTAGAAACAAAATGCATTGCCGATCAAAGGCAAAGCAAATTGGCAGAAAAGTCTAGCCCGCAGCAAATTTGCATAATCTTGCACGAATAGTCAGCTTTCTATCTACAGGGTGCACTAAAAAACACAAAAATATGATAGAAAAGTTTCAAAAAACGCGCAGTTTCAAGTTTGTCACTTTGCCATGCCATCACTAGAGGCTGCAGTTGAGTGTTCAATATAGCTGCACAACTACAGTTCTTGCCCTATGCAAAGGCATCAAAAGTTTACCTTATGCTATATACTGATTATGGTGGACACAAACTTACCAATTTTGATTCATTTTTTAGCATTACGAGCACAGATTTGACACTGTGCTGTGTCCGTATGCAAACAGCTATCCAAAAAATTCTACATAGGTGCACAGCTACAACACAATAGCAACAAGATTGTTGGTGGAGTTCTGTTTATAGGCAGTTTATAAATGGTCAAAGTCGTGTGTACAAACGTTTTGGTGAAATTTCGAAAAAAATTTAATTTTTGCCAATTTCAGCGAAAATTGTGGCATCATCTGATGGTTTAGTTCAAAATAGCACAACCAGTTTAAAAGTATGTTAATTCCTTTAAAAAAGCCCCAAACATCTTGAAAATTGATCAATAAATGGCAAACCTATACTTCATTAAACTGCTGAACATGACACTTGGTGTGTGTGACCAAAATTAGGCCATGCCCAGCATGACAAAAATACACAAAAATTCTCGTATTTTTGCTCTTGTGTCACCATGTGTAGACTTCCACCAAACTTGGCATGTGAACAGAGGATGCCTGTACCACTTTTTTAATGACAATTGTTTTGGGAAACGACCCCTAGATTTTGGGTGGGAGAACCCCAAAAATTTCGGGCAAAATGACCGGAGTATGGTTTTTCGATTATAACTCCTTGATTTATGAATCAAATGCACATAAAACCTGTGAATTTCAGGAATATCTGTTGATGAGTCGCCCCTGGAGGGGCAAAAGTCATAAAAATACCAAACGTTGGAGAGTTTTCTGACCGGAAATCCCCAAATGGGCGATTGGGGTCACATTTGGCAAGGCATAGCGGACCAATCCACTATGTCCTGCCAAATTTGACTCCAACTGGTGTATTGTTTCACATCAATGGGGCGAAAAACCTAAAAAAAAAAGATATTTTAATACCAACAGTTTCCTGCCGCTAATCAACATAGACCACAGATGCAACCAGTCTGACTTACAACATGTCTCAGTGTACATCAAAAACACACACTAACAGCAGTGAAGATAAACGACGCTTAACAGAAATGCTTGTACAGGTGTAACTAGTCAGTAAAATTCAGCAAATCTGATCATCTGACTGTCAACGAGACGACAACTGAACTGATTGTATCACCTTGGAGCACTTCATGTGATTACAGCCCTCGTTCTTCTGTATCGGTGACTTACAATTGGGACAAGGCTTTGAGTTGGTGACAAGCCATAGACAGTTTGCCGAGTTTTCTGTCTCCTCCTCTGTTCCATGCACTAGCAACATCAAAAATGGTCAATAATCAATATACAGCACAGAGAATCATTGCAGCATTCCACAGTCCTAGTACATTCAATGATGAAATGATGTCTACTGGTGAAACTTCAGAAACAGCATCCACATACAGTATTAGAGTGTCCACTTCATGGCATTAGAGCTATATATGATTATGTAATATACAAATCCACATTCTACTTATTTACTCACATATAATTTCTGAATTATGCAAATGACACAAAGTATCTTGAAAAATATGGTCATGTCCTGAATCACTGTAACATTTATAAACCAATAACAAAGACTAAACAAATCTCAAACGTATTATTTTATTAATTAGCAGCTGCCTAAAGTATTACAGTTCTTGCATCAAAACCTCTACTAAACCACTGCTACAACTTCAGTTATTCAGACACTGTAGCAAGCTCTCACATTCTTCAGGTCTGATGTCGGCAATTTTTTGCTGCCAGTTTTTCCAATTTTCACAACTTGCTGGTTCGTGGGCTTCACCGAGGCATTCCCTGTTCAACAGTAATGTACAGTACTGCATTACATTGCTGAATCACTGATCATACTAACAGCAATAATGTGCATTACCCTATACTTAAAAGTAAACAAATTATACAAATAACTCTATAATAAAGGCGTAACAGTGAGTGAGTTGTGATATCAACGTCTAACTCGACACATTATAGGTCATTCCAGGAACGATTTTACAGGTCAGATGACCCAACCAACAGTGTCAAAGCACTGAAGGAAACCAGTTGGCCGCTGAGAGAGGCTTCAATCCAACAGTGACTTCTCTCACCATGTTACAATATACACCATAAGCAAAAGCCTAGGCTAAGCACAACATAGGGCCCCAGTGTGACAGAAACCCAATCTGCTGGACCTGTAAACTGCCCAGAATATTGTGCAACAACAAAAAATGTTGCAGAGTACTGTAGTAACAACAGCAGCTCTGTTAATACTCCCTCTTTGCTCCAGACCAACATCACTAATCAGATGAGGCCACAGAGGCCAGGAAACGAAATGAGTCTATTGTAACTCCAGGAACACACACATGGGAAGGCATAACAGATTTCAACCATGCAGTCATTATCACAAAGACCACAAACATGACAATGAAAGTACAATGAATGAAAATACTCTGCTCACTACGCATGTGTAATGTACAAAAGTTTTATTGCAACACCAACAGACAACAATACATAAAAGCATCAAAGCTACAATTATCAACAAGGTAAAACAAGAAACTTACTGCCACACACAAATCAACACAGTAGGTATCAAGCTACAGACCAACAGAATATATGTCCATTTCCACAGTCGACAGCATGTGAAGTATCAGCTGGACTACGACCACCAGAGCTGGTGCGAAACAATGGCGACACTGGGTAATCACTGTCGGGCAGACGTACTGCCCGGCCACATGCTGGGAACGGACACCACTTGATTGACGGATTGCTCTCAACAAAAGCCTACAGCACATACACATATAACTATCATCATACACAGCAGTTGTAACCACTACAGACAGACACCTAACAGCTACACTTAAGCAAAATAACAGCAGAGCAATGGCATGGCATTAACATCTGGAGGGCAAAATCAATCATCGCCGCTGTAACTAAAAATCAAATAACCAAAGCTCGTTTAACAAGCCCAAATGCAACAACAATGTCTATAAAACTCCATATTCATCTAAAACATAAAGTGCCTATGAAATTTAAATATACTGCAAAAAATTACATCCAAATTTCTTGGTGGCAAGCCCCATGTATCTACCTTGATGTCAAACTGCAAATATCTGCGAGCCATTTCCCGTGACACCAATTTCTCAATGATTTCAACCGGAACCAACATGCTGCATTCAAAGCCTGGACAAGTAATGTGATGAGTCTGGCCTTCTGTAATCTTCACTGTCAAATACCTGCAAACATCAACCCGCTGTCATCTATCCATTACACTGTACATATATATATGCCTATTCCGATTCATTCACCACATGGTGCCACATTTGATGCAGCCATCACAAAATTATTGCAATACATCGTGGCTTGGGGTTGCATATTGGCTTAAGATGGCACTCAACTCGTCCAAAAAGCAACTCATTAGAACTCGTTAGAGTTAGTGTAAGGATTAGAGCAAGGGTTACAGGAAAGATTAGGATTAGGTTAGGTGGCAGGGTTTGGGCCAGGGTTGGGTGAGCCTTGGGGATGAGTTGACTGTAAACTGTAGCTTACAGTGGTTCATGGCGAATACTTTTTTGTTTCATTCATACACAAAAGAAACACTCCAAATACACTCTGAACATTCACTGGCTGCATGAGCATGACTACACATACGAGGGTCACATCATAAACAAGTTACAAAATAGTGTCACTCTGTATTTGTAGGCTGCATCAGATGCAGACTATTGTTACCAATGTTCACACTGTCTGTCCTCGCTTCACTGTGCAGGGTCATTCGGTGCAGCCTTTACCAAATTACTTTGGCCTCTCGTTTAATATTCAGATAAATGGCAGAATGACACCATTTTGTAACTTAATTACGATACATCGTAATACAGCAGTACAATAAACTCTGAGACTAACTAATATAATGTACAGATACAAAGGCCAAACCAAATGCCTGACATGCAGACTATTGTGGCATGGTGTGTCAGCCCGTCTGTCACACATCTGTGTCCTGCAAAAACCTATGAGCAGATAAAATTCCTGTTTGCTGCAGAGACTCTTGGGGCTCATGGAACACTGTATTAGATGTCAGTGCTGATCCCCCTAGGGGAGGGGCAGGAGAGGAGGGAATGTTGCCCATTACACTGTACATATATATGCCTATTCCGACTCATTCACCACATGGCGCCACATTCGATGCAGCCATTGCAAAATTACTTTAATCACTTGTTACAACCTGCACACTATCAGTCAACAAGCAACAGTTAATGACATACATTTCCCAGCAAGATCGGCAGAAATGATGATCACATGCTATCACAATTGGGACTTCAGCTGCTGGTATGTAGCAGTCACATATGTTGCACTGAACACATGCCACACAAATATAGCATTAGCAACGATCATTTCACACAATACAATTACTATTAATGTCTTATACAAAATGGCAATACTGATCAGTGCCACTTGTGTACTTAGCAGCTTTTCATACAGATGTAACCTTATCCCTCTCAGGCAAAATCTTTCCCTGTCATTCCACTTACATATGCAACTAAAGACTCAATGCAAGCATCCATCATGAACAAACCATAAAGTGAGGCATTGGAAGTGGCAGTGAGAACGGTGAGCCAATGTCAGTGTCACGAGGCTCAAGACTGTGTTCGGGTATAACAGTAGACGGTGGTACGACGCCACACTTCTCACAGCAGGTGACTGGGTCATCTATCCACGCCTCCAACAGCATCTCACGTGACCACTCTGCATATGCAGAGACAACACATCATGTACTTGAGCTAAAATCACATCCACACGTTTATAATATTACTAATGTTACCGGCATCTCAGACAGCTAGATGCTTCATCGTAGCAGATAACAGAAAACAGTCATACAATACTGTCAATATGCCAGCCACAGCTGCAGTGCAAGCACGGCTGCTGCTTGGATCGGCAGTATGGTTCTTAACTGCATTCACTAGGTTGCGCCACTCTGCAGCACGCTATAGCGTCAGTGGTCCTTGTAATGGTTTCTACTGTTTAGGCCACTCTAAAAATGTTTATGATGATGATAATGATGATGAGGATAGCCAGCCTGTTGATGGATGGATGGACACATAAATTAATACCCTGTAATACTGACATCCCTTAACCTTAACGTCCCACTCCACATATACTGACATCCGTACTACACACCACCAGTATACAACACAGCATCCAAGTCACAGCCACTGTTGCTTGCAATCAACATCAAATAGAGTACCATACCATAGTTTCTAAGCAGAGCTTCAGCAGTGAAGAGAGGTACATGTAACATATCTGATGTCTCAACGAGAAGCTGGTCTTTAGCTTCCTGCAAGTCTTGAGCTCGTAACCCACTGTAGCCCTGCATCAGTCACACAGCAACCGTCTCAATGGCATCTCGATGTGTACAAACTCAGTTCGACTGAGTAAGTAAGTACACGCTTAACTTCCACTCCACATATTATTAGCCATTTGGGGGATGGTTTTTTTTAAAATCAGACGACCCAACCCAACCAAGAACCAACGGTACCAAAACATTGAAAAAGCCAGTTGGTCAGCGAGATCAGGCATCCCACTAGGACCTGTCCACCATGCTACAATGAATAAACACAAGGCAATATCTCTAAGCATTGAGCACTGTGCTTTGTGCCTAAGCACGTACAATGGTCCCAGTGTGACAAAAACTAGATCTGGTGACCAGAAAGTTACTAAAAAACATGTGCAACAACAAAGTGCTACACCAACAGCAGTTCTATTTCTACTG
>Ga0126335_1003010_pt1 | contig 10325 bp, 4 predicted proteins | sample OlaspJWI45metaG_FD_108409 | JGI IMG/M metagenome (GOLD analysis project Ga0126335, IMG submission 108409) | Marine gutless worms symbiont microbial communities from Oahu, Hawaii - Olavius sp. 1 OAHU.JWI-45 metaG | ecosystem: Host-associated > Annelida > Digestive system > Unclassified | place... | reverse complement strand
ACATATGTAGTACAAAATTGGCAATAATTAATGCAGAACATGATCCCACAGTGACAATTTCACGTCCTGTCAAAAATCACAAGCAGTTAGCAGTACATGCCCTTTGAGTCGTATTTCCTGCAGCTGGTCCTCAAGTGATCGCAGTTTGTCTCGATCTTTCGGCAACACTTTAGGCTTGTTGGCGACGAGGTGCTTCATGCGTATGTACTGCTTCCACAGCTTCTGGTACCTATACACAGACACAAGCAGACAGACCTTTCATATGCCATTTCCCCCACACATCTGTCCCTCCGATGATAAAGTCAACTGCTGGACCTAACGCTAACCTACCGTACCTTGTCAGTTCTGGTAATGGTATGGGGCAGATGTGTGGGAGGGCAACTGTCTGGTTACGCTAACATACAACAGCACTTGCACAAGATGATTTCAATTACTCAGTCTGTTTATTCTATCAAAATGCATCAATGTGAAACTGCTAATGATCAACACTGAACATATATCGGCATCATCCTCATACTGAAGTGCCTTTGCACACAAGGTTTTAACTTTTGGCATTATGTAGCTGAGTTATCACATAGAGAAAGCCTATGGAAATCGCCAAAGTGAGAGCGCTGTTATTAGGCCGCATCGAATGCATGAGATGCAGACTATTGTTACCAATGATCACGGTGTCAGTCAGTCTGTCATGCAGCTCAACTCAGCTTCACTGTGCAAAAATGGCTAAACGAATCAAGATGCTGCTTGGCATGAACACTCGTCGGGTCCATGGAACATTGTGTTAGACGCGTGTCCTGATCCCCCACAGAGAAGGGGAGGGACAGTTGGGGAAAATTTTGCCCATAATGGACTCAATACATATCTCAAAAATGGCTAAAGCAAGAGACGACTTCAAATTTTGTCTGGGATAAGAGTCCTAATGAAAACTACGCAAAAGAATTCTGGGACCCACTCGTATCTCAAGAACAGCTGAGGCTAAAGACTAGAAATTCTGTGTGCGAATAGATGGCTGTGGAGTACAGACCCTAACCAAAACTTGGCAAAAGTTGGTTATATGGGGGTCTGAGGTGGGATCACGTGACCTACTTCTAACTTCTGTGACCCCCCCCCTACATATCTCAGGAATGGCTAAAGATACAACCCTGCACTACTTCCTGTTACATATTACAAGGATGGAGCGAGCATACAAGATTTACTACAAACTCAACACTTACGTGGCATCTCCAGCATAGCTTAGCTGGGCAGGGCGAATGCCAAAGTGAATGATTTTTGGGTACTTAACAACGTCAGTGTCAGCTTGGGCACGGTCCAGCTGATCAATCCGCAGTGATGACGGTCTCTGTCAACACAAAAATGACAACTGATGCTTGGGCTGCCAGTACACTTGCTAACTGCAATCACTATGTGGCGCTACTCTGCAGCTAACCCTGTCAATTTTTACAGGTCACATATTTTTTATCTTTTAGGAAAACCTTAAGATTCGATTTTTACATTTTATGCCTGTCACCAGCCATGATAAATACAATATGAACTTTTGTAAAGTACACACAAACTGACAGGCAAGAAAATCAATAACTTCTTCTGCTGTTTCCAGCAGGTTTTTAACATCATTCTTTCTTTTCCTCTTTCCACGCTGATCTGTATGATGCCACATAGTTCACTGTACATAATGTTCTGCGTTTTACCATCTCATTTAATGACCCCATCATCTTCTAACCACGCGAAGCAGTCCCCTCATCGTTCCTGCTATGAAATCATACAGCAAAGCTTCAAGTCTGAGAATATGTCCTACATATTTGTGTGTTCTGTGTTAAATCATTTCAAAACGGAACTACCAATGCTAATTTTATGGCAGGGAAGCCCTAAACACATACATATTGTGTTTCAGCCTCACCATGCCTGGGTAAGTGACAATCATGCCCCGGACTTCACTGACATAGTTCTGCCACTCAGACTCGCCAAGTTTCAACAGATTCGACAATTCCGTCGGCTCGCAAAGCATCTTGGAACTCCGCAACATGTAGTTCAAAACTTCGTTCATCGACAAGATTTCTTTACCATTATCTGTGAAATAAATAATAACAGACTGTTATCAACACGACTATATAAAGACTGATCATAACGTTGACGACAAAATAGTTCACAATAAGTGTTTTACATCATAGAACTGGTTATGGTCATAGCCATTGCCAGGTAAGAAACAGGGAGTTATTCACAACAGCAGGCCTGTGACCAGGACTGCAGGCACACCAATCTAGTCAGTTAAAGCAGCTGAGTTTCAGCAGAAACCTGACTAACCTTCCAGACACAGTCAAAAACTCACGTTCCCTCACCACATTTAAAACACGCCATAAATCCTACTCATTTAACCTGGTCAATAAATACTAGACACGACTGTCTTCTCTCCATCCAGTGACTGCCCATGCCTCAGATTCGATTTTTTCAAACATGCATATTGCATATGTTATAAGTTCTTGTATCATTGTTATGATATAGAGAACTTTTCCAAGCAACGACAGGACCCCAACAAGTGTTGCAATAATAAAGTGTTCCAATAATAAAACACGCATGCAGTACCTGGCAAATCACGAGCAAATCGTGGCATGATGTGAAACCTGCGACAAGTGTCTGGGTAGTCTCTGCCAGCCCAGTCCAGGTCAACTAGCTCTAATACTTCACGATATAGGAAGTCTGCGAACAGGTCCAGGCTTTGTACATCAAAATTCTACATCCGCAACACACAACTACTACTCACAACTACAACAAGCAACAACAACAGACGATCAGTAACACTACAACAACAGCATCAGAACGTTCTCCACAACTGAATTGCTGCTAATACATACTGCATAATTTTAAATGTTGAAATTTTTTTATTTCTATTAATACACAATGTGTAACACAAAAATTTCTTTAAAAAATAACTAGAAAGCATTTAGATGATGCAAATGCTTCGTCATGCTATGCACACTTGCGCAAGTTCACATCACTCTGCAGCTGAACATCAGTACTGGATAATGTAATAGTTTACGCTGCAGCATGTAATTTGTTACACCACACAATCACAAACTTTCATTTTTGCTGTTGTATAGCAATAACTTACGTAATGTACTGAAATTAAGTGCAGTTCTGTTCACTCAGTTCATTTTGTTTCAGTCAGCCGCATGGCAAACATAACCCTGTCACTAACCCTAAACCATCCGTGGACTGAGCCGTCGACGCGATGGGTCTCATCATCACGAGTGGGATTTGCTGTGGGCAGAGTCCAGTGCGTGAACAACACATCCGTTGGCAGATCTGACACTGAAAGTTGCTGGTAGATGGTGGCCCAGATTTTCGCAGATCACGTTTTGCCTCCAACTCATTGACATGTCGTGCTTAGAAATCTTATATTGATGATTTACACATGGATCGTCAGTCTGTTCTGTCACTTGCTAGAATTTCCAGCTGAGAAGGTGCGATAAACCTGAACTAAAGCATAATCCTAACTCAAACACTTACCCAAGTCCTAACTCAATCACTAACCCTAACCCTAACACCAACCTTAACCACTGGGAATGAGTTGACTTGGGGCCAAGATGCCTTCCACTCCTCATTTTCATTGCCCTGGAGCATTAGCTCTGATGATGTCGTTCAAATGACAAAATTGTAGTACAGAACATTACAGTACATTACAGAACTTAGAATCACCTCAATCATTTCTTCTTCAAAATAGTGAATAGTATACTCAATGTTGAAACGTATCACCTTGCACATTGGAACCTTCAACAACAAACAGTGAATATTCCACATTACATAGCTCTACATACACTGGCATCTCTATGCCTTATGCAGTATACGTGCTCCAAGGAAGTAACACCACAAATGCCATTTTAATATCATTAAGCAAAATAGAGCATGAGGACAGCCAAGAAGAAAGCGGATTAATGATATCAAAAAATAGACGAAAATTGACTGTAGTGGTGGGAAAAATCAATTCGAACTGATTCAATTAGCGAATCAAATGAGTAATTTTTCAATTTGGTTGTTACAGAATATATACTACGCTACCGGCATATAGCAACACTTACAGTTTTGGTTTCATAGTCCTTCTCGTTTAGTGCCGAGTTAACACAGTACAAATACTAACTATTAAGCACAAATAGCTAAGCATAGCCTACAATATACAAAAGCAGTGTCAGTTATTGGCAAACCAAATGAGCTCTGCCATTTATTTTAATGAACAAAAATGTGAGCTGGTGGCTGTACCAAACTGAATCAAATCAAATCAAATTTGACCCTAAATCGAATGAATCATTTTCTTCTCTGGCAAATTGCCCATCACTAATTAACACACTGCATCGACAGAAGAAGAGCTGAATGACAGGAAAGCCACAATTGACGTGCCTGCTCTGTGAGGGTCATCATAGCAACGGTGAGTGAGTAGAGTCTTAATGTCCCACTCGACACTTTATAGGTCATTTTTGGGACAACTTTTACAGGTCAGATGACCTGAGCAACAGCTTCAAAGCACTGAAGAAAGCCAGTTGGCCATTGATATAAACCTCAGTCCCATCAGAACCACTCCACTGTGTTACAATATGAACTGTAGGCAACCGCGTCTAGGCTAATCACAGCGTAAGGGTCCCAGTGTGACAAAAACCCAATCTGCTGGACCTATAAGCTGCCTAGAACATCATGCAACAAGAGTATTACACTGTACTATAGTAACTAGAGCAGCTGTGTTAATGTTCCCTCTTTACTCCAGACCGTCATCAGTAATCAGATGAGGCCGTGCACAGGTTTAGTTGCCTTTTACTACATCCGGCCAGGGAATGGAGTGGGTCTATTATGACCCCTGGAACACACAGAGGGTCCATCATAGCAAGATTACAGAGAGAACACATGTTGCTTTATTATTCAGCTCCAGTATCCATTTATCAGAAATAGCAGGAACTAGTTAATCTCAGATACTGTCCACATTTTGAAAGTGGTGCTCCCCTTATCCCGATGAATTTTTTCCACTTAAAACCATCACTGGGAGCACTGGATCTACCATGAAAAGTTGGTGTACAACTGTCTATCAACTCCCGAGTTACGATCATCAGACAAAAAGACTCACAGAGACACTTGTTATAAGAAGACAGATTAGAGAGAAAACAAATTTACTGAGATATTTAAAAACAAATTAGAGAATAAACAAATGAATAGCAGTTTTATACACTATGCATAATGTAATCAATATAATTACACACTGGCACCAACCTTATTAATCTTGTGGTGAGAAAACAGTGAAAATCCTTCAAAGATGTATTCATGATTGTCGTATTCAATAAGCGTCGGACTTTTAGTCTACGGCAAACACTACTCTTTTTACCGTCAAGCACAGCCAACCTGTTCAACTCTCCTACTGCAAAGCAATGCTCTATAACTATACAATGGATCTCAACTAGGCATATAATGCATTCCATTTATATTGGTAGTACACTAGAAAGCAATACAGGGTATTGGCAGCTACAGTGCACTGGTCTTGGTCTTGAGGCAGCAGTGAGCAAACACTCAGTGTTATGAAAGGTAGACCACACCTCTTACAAAACCTGCTGTTGCCTTCCGGTTTTATACCAGTACTCACTTTGCCTACCTCAAAGGGATGACAAAATTGTACATCCAAGTACTAACCAAGCCCAAAGTAGGATAACTAGGTTGATGGAGACCAATGCATTACTGCTACACCAAACCACCACCACTGCGGAGTGGTATCACATAGTAAATACAGTTATAAGCTAGATGCTGGTCACCGGAAAGGTTTGCGTCCACATGGCCCAAGCTAATAATAGCTTGTGACGTCAGGGGGCGTGGCGAGTGGCTAACTGCAGCTGGCCTATAGGCTCTTTGCTCACGCATTAGACAGACAGACAGACAGAAGGACAGTATCACAACCGGGTTACATATTGCGTCTCTTGCCTTTACGGGTAGCGGATGCAAAAAAAACTGCCAGCCCTAGCAGCAGCTGTTCTTCAAAATCACTTCGAACACCATATCCACCAATCTAGTGTTTCCATGACAGACCAACTACATTAGTTTACTTACTTAGACTTAGATCCTCTCACTCCTGCTGGAGTACTGACTCAGATCACTGGCCACTCTGCGAACACCACTCCTGCAAATCTTCGTGAAATGTCTGTCGCCAGGTCTTACTTGGACATCCTTTTCTTGTCCAGCCTCCATCACGTACCCACTGCATAGTCACATTTGCCAGTCTATCTGGTGGTAGCTACAGTATATGCCCTGCATTAGCTGCAAGATAATATATGCAACACTAGTCTATTAACGACAGTTGTCACTCTGTGGCACAGCAATCTCAACTGACCAGGAAGTTGGTGTGTGGCGACATCGTGATGTGGTAGTGATACAACTTGTCTGGGTTGTTAGTGAACGGATCACATCTCACTGTCGGCTGCAATCACACCAAGCACAACCTGAACAATCAGATGTCAGCTAAATAACACACTCCAATTCATCGAGGCATGAATTAATTACCAGAGAAAACCATTATTTTAAAAGTTCTTTTTGCCCCAGAAAGGCTAATCAATGGCACTAAGTGACTGGAGTCAAATGTGACATGATGGGAAAAACCAAAGGTCCACCATACAATGCCAAATTGGACGCCAGTTGATGCACATTTAAGGATTTCTGTTCCCAAGACATGAAAATCAAAAGATCAAAGACAAAAGTGTTTTAATTTCTCTGTCATGCCGGGCGTGGCTTATTTTAGACTTGCAGTCCCACTGATATGTGTGACAGTTCAACAAAGTAGATCATTGCTATTTCCTGACAGGTGTTTTCTGTGTTTTTAAGGAAGGAAACAGCCTTTTCAACAGTCTGTGCAGATTACTGCTAGGTAGAGTCATAATTTTTGTTAAATATGGTGATTAGTTTGAAAATCTTTCAAAACCTCACCAAAAAGTTCGTGCTAACGACTATGACGATGTAATGCAGACAAGACATATGAGACAGTGACACAGAAGCTGCTAATGACAAAATGCCTCCAGCTGTATGGCCAAGATGTAACAACAAATCATAAACAAAATTAACCTTTTCACCAGGGTAGACGTTATGTCGGATACCAAAGTGCATATTCTCTGAGCTACAGCGACACAGAGGACCATCATTCATCTGACGTAAAAAAAACACAGAGATCATTTATTACACTGGGTTCCGAAACAATGACTGTTTATTTTACTGTGATTTTTACAAGTGAATAACTTCTATAATACGAGGGTCATTCGATAAATAAGTTACAAAACAGCATCATTCTGTTAGTTTTCCAAATATAAAGAATCTGAAATATACATTTTGTAAAAAAATTTAACCAGTACCAGCTGTGAGTTTTATCATGATGACGTCACTGTGAGGTTATTTATAAACATTGAATATGGCGACGTTGCCACTGAGGTCATCCCATAATGAACAGCATACTGTTATTTGTTTTTTGTAGGCAAAAGGACTTGATGCAGATGAGATTTACTCGGAGATGAGAAAAGGCTTCGTTGGCCAGCATGTTGTTGCTATGACTGATGCCATGATTGCCACAGTTGACGCTTATGTACAGTCCAACTGGCGCATGTCAATTTCAGACATTGTTCGGCAGACTGGTATTTCATGAGATTCAGTGCACACAATCGTCCACAATCATCAAGTTTCGGAATGTGTCTGCTCGATGGGGCCAAAACAGCTAAAGACGGGACAGCAGGCCATGTGAGTGATGACGTCTGTTGACAACCTGCAGTGCTACAAGACAGAAGGGGAGGCGAAGCTGGAGAGGATTGTAACCGGTGATAAGACCTGGGTTTATCACTATCAAACAGAGACAAAGCAGACAATGGAAACACAAACAATTGCTAGGTTGTGCTGTCAGCGAGCAAAGTGATGGCTACCGTGGAACACGAGAGGAGTATTGCTTGTTGAGTTTCAGGAACACGGTAGAACTGTAAACGTGTTGTTGTACTGCAGTCTGCTGGAGCGACTCAAAACTGCAAAATGAGCAAAACGTGAAGGTCTGCTAACACAAAGAGTGATTCTGTTGCATGATAACACTCGCCGCACACTGCATGTCTGACTCTGGAGACTGTAGAACAACTGGGGTCAGAGGTGTTACCACACCCGCCATACAGTCTGGACTTGGCCTCCAGTGACTAACATCTTTTGGGGCTGATGAAGAAAATGCCAAGTGGGCAGAAATTCACAGCCAGTATCGTTCTTTGCATCGGGCATTCAGACGCTTGTTGACAGATGAGACAAATGTTTGAACAAACTTGGACAATATGTTGAAAAATGAAACATTAATGTTTAACATTTAAAGAGGTAACATTAACTTGTTAAGCTAACTCGTTTTTTTTCTCGTTCCTATGCTATTTATCACTTGTGAGTTATGATAGAAAACTTGTGGAGAAAATAATACACAAACAGACTGTCTTCTGTGAACAGATGACATCACAATAATGACATAATTATCAAAAAATTTCTATGCATGTTCAAACTTAAATTCCCCACAAAACATATATTTTCGGATTTTTCCTATTTTCAGCATTAATGGAATGGCCCCATTTTGTAACTTATCTATCGAATGACCCTAGTATTTGGCAAACAGTATACTGACATAATCTGCAGCACAACAAAAGCTGACTTACCCACCTCCCTCACCTACATATTGCTGCCATACTACCTCTTTAAAAAATGTCAACTACACAATCATAACTTTGTCAACCGAAATTCAGAATACCACTGCACAAACTAATATATGCAATTTTTTCACATAATCATTATTCGCCTGAACAAAAATATTACAGCAAGCACCTTTAGGCAGTATTAGTGTGTCAAGTGAATTAGAGGTGTGTATGTGATAATCTACATTACAGTACCTCATGCGGCAGGTTAAACCAGAGCTCTTCGTGGAGCCGTTCAGGATGCTGTTTTCTCCAGCTGAGTTCAGCAAGCCATGACTTCTGTTCTTCATCATTCACATCACTATCACCATCATTATCATCATCATTATCACTGCATCCGCCTTCATCATTGTCCGACTTGTCTGCAAAAATTACACATCAGAGTGTCGTACTTACTGCAGCTTGTTCCATCAGTTGACTTTAAAAGTTATAATAGCAAAAAAACAGCAAACAAGGCCTGGAAGAGAAATGTCTTCATTCAAACGATGATGAAAGGTCAAAAGAGACAGAGCAGATGTCACGTTATCCGGCAGACTGTTCCAAAAGGTTCGTCCAGCGACCGGGAAGGCCCGGCTGCCAACAGCAGACAGTTTCACGGATGGCATAGGAGCAGGCAGTGAGCCTAGTGAAAAAGACATCGACCTTGGCAGGAGGGCATGAACCATAGATCCGTGTGTCATCGGCATATAAATGCGGTGTTAGAGCAAAGCTTTTGATCAGCGAAATTATGTCGACAGTGCACAGAATGAACAGAACTGATCCTTGAGGCACACCGCAGATGAGTTCGATAACGGACGAACACAAGGTCCCAATTCGTACGTATTGTGATGGACCAAGCAGGTACAATATGAACCATCTGTGAGCAACGTCACTGATGCCGTAAGTGGACTGTAGACGCTGCAGTAGAATCTTATAATCAACTGTGTCGAAGGCAGCAAACAGATCCAGAAGGATCAGAGCAGCCACCCCAGAGAATGTCTAACAACACAAGCAGAACGGCAGATTCTGTAGAGTGACCAGGTCTGAATCTGCTCTGGTTGACTGGCAGCAGGTAGTTGATAAGCTGGTGGACAACGAGGTGCTCTAGGAGTTTTGGCAACACTGGCAGGTTCAAGATCAGCTGGTATGATGAGACGTCAGTTGCGTCCATGCCTGGCTTCTTCAGCATCGGAGTGATGAAAGCCTTCTTGAAAGCCACAGGGAAGTGGCCTCGAACCAGCGATTGGTTGAACACTTCAACGATGAACGGTGCAAGAAGATCGACAGCTTGTTTCAGAGTGGAAGTCGGCAACGGGTCAGTGGCAGAGAACTTGTCTGGCAACTGTCGAATGGCTTTCACAACATCACGAGCCATCACCGATGTAAAAGTGGCTGTGCATTGTGGACTGAAAGTCGGCTGTGGCGTGTTGGCAGTGCTTGCGCCGACCTTGGCAACCTTCTTGACGAAGAATCGATTAAAGGATTCTGCGTCGATGGCAGAGTTCGCTGGCAAGTGACCACGGCCAAGCAGAACATCGACTGACTGCCATAGTCTACGAGGGTTGCGCCAATCTTGTCATGACAGAAAGTTGTACACTTGGCCACTGACTAACGTTTCGTTTCAGTGGGGGCGAAGTTGTCCTT
>Ga0126335_1003009_pt1 | contig 10325 bp, 6 predicted proteins | sample OlaspJWI45metaG_FD_108409 | JGI IMG/M metagenome (GOLD analysis project Ga0126335, IMG submission 108409) | Marine gutless worms symbiont microbial communities from Oahu, Hawaii - Olavius sp. 1 OAHU.JWI-45 metaG | ecosystem: Host-associated > Annelida > Digestive system > Unclassified | place... | reverse complement strand
GTAAACGCCCGGGCCGTAAGCCTAAAGCAACGAAAGCTGTCTCTTCTTCACTGTCTCGACCGGAAATCCTAAAAAACAGAAGAGACGGGGCATATCTGTTAAGTTAATGGCATTGGGTTCAACCGTTGCGACGTTGTCGAGCATAATGCTCTCTTTTGGGCAGTATCATCAGCTTGCGAATAAAACCGGAACCGTGACTCTGGGTGCGCACAAAGTTATTATCTTTTAAGGTCAGATGAACGATACGACGATCGTAAGCATTCATATATCCCAATGTGACCGGTTTTTTGATACGGCGACACTTATCTGCCAGCCGCAGAGCCTGGCGCTGCAAGTTGTTTTTCCTGTTTTTAAGATACCCTTCAACATCGACTTCAATACGAATCCGTTCAGGATTGCGTTTATTGACGACCTTTTCTACCAGGGCCTGAATCGCCTCCAGTGTCTGCCCGTGTTTTCCGATCAACACGGCCGAGTTGCCGCCCTTGACGTTGAAAATAATCCGATCCGTGTCTTCTTTGGCATTGATAGATGCATCGCTGGTAATGGCATCGACAATGCGGGCCAGGACCGTTTTCCCCAGCTCGATCGGTTCATCCGGGAACGTGAAAACCGTATTATCGTCAAAGGTCCCGGCAATCAGCTCCCGGACCGTGCGTTTTATATCATCGGTATCATTACGAGCACCTGTTCCGGATGTTTCGGCAACGGCGGTAGCCGGGGCCGGTTCCCTGGGTAGAACGACGCGGATACGGGCTTTTTTGCTCCGCCGCAGACCGAAAATGCCGCTCGATCCGTAGGAAATGATATCATATTTAAGCTCGGCGGGGTCGACATTCAATTGTTCGCAGGCTTTTTTGATTGCAATTTCAACATTTTTTGCTTCCAGCTCCATACTCGGCGCCATGTATATCTCCTCTATCTTATTTATTTCTTTTGTTCGTATAGTATTGCTGCAATATGGAAAAAACATTATTCACCAACCAATAAAGTACGAGGCCTGAGGAAAAGTTGATAAAAATGAACGTGAAAACGACGGGCATCAGCATCATCATTTTGGCCTGGGTGGGGTCCCCCATGGGTGGCTGCATTTTTTGCTGCAGCAGCATGGTTGCCCCCATGATGATTGTCAGCACCGGGATTCCGAAAGGTGGTTGCATGAACGGAATGGAAAAATCAAAGGAGAACAAACGGTCCGGTGACGACAGATCATTGATCCATAAAAAGAATGGTGCGTGGCGTAACTCGATCGCTTGATAGAGCATGCGATAGAGGGCAAAAAATACCGGTATCTGAACCACCATCGGCAAACAGCCGCCGAGTGGATTGATCTTGTAGGTCCGGTACAGGGCCATTGTTTCTTCATTCATTTTCTTTTTATCATCTTTATACTTTTCACGAATTTCTTTGATGAGTGGCTGTAGTTTTTTCATCTGGTGCATGGACTTGTAGCTCTTTGTTCCCAGGGGCCACAGTAAAAACTTGGTGATCAGGGTCAAAATGATAATCGCAATGCCGTAATTGGGAAGAACCGCGTATATCGTGTTCATCAGCCACAGGCACGGTTTGGCCAGAATATCGAACATGCCGAAATTCACAGCCTTATCCAGCTTGCTGTTGTAACCGCGCAGCAGCGTCCAACTCCTTGGGCCGTTAAATAGTTGATATACATACGTTTTCTGGGTCCCGGGGTGAATGACCGCTTCAGGCTGCACAAAACCGGCGGTCACGCGGGTTTCATTGGTCAATCCCAGTTTCAGTCCGGCTTTGATCACCTCAACCGGGAGCACCGCCGACATAAAATAGCGACCTTCCAGGGCGATCCAGTCTATTTTGCCATTGAATGAATTTTCATCTTCTATGTTTTTTATTTTGATCTGTTCGAGACTATCATCCAGGAAGGCACTGGGACCTTCGAAACCATAGCTTGTGCCAGCGCTCTCAAAATCTTTTGTCATGGAAAGAACCAAACTGTCCTGTACCGGCGTGGCGGATCCATTTTTCAGGGTTACCTCGAGATCGACCAGGTAAGAATCGGGAGAGAACCGGAACACTTTTTCGACCGCCATCCCGGTCGGCGAGACCCAGGCAAATTTGAGCGTTTCCTTCTGACCGACAACGTTGATTTCGAGCGGATCTGTGGTTGAAAAAACGGCCTGGGACAGGCCGGTAATCGATTGATTGCGGGTTGACACCCAAAAACTGCCGTTCGGCAGTTCAGGACTGATGATTTCCTTCAGGGGTGAATCCGCGGCCACGGTTTCCCGGAATTTTTTCAGCACAAAGCTTTTGATCACCGCGCCGCCCTCTGAGAATGTGGCCACGTATAACGGGGTGTCGACAACGATGGTCCGAATTGATTTTTTAACCTGGGGCCCAACGACGGGTGTCTGCGGAGCGGGTGGGGCCGGTGCGATTGCCGGCTGATCGGGCTTTGCGGTCGTTTGCAGCGGCTGGGTTTCCTGCGTAGTTTGCTGTTCTTTCTCGGCCTGCTGCACCGGTTGTTTTTCGGGAGTAAAGAAAAAGTCCCAAAGCAGAAAGACGAGAAAGGATAACGCAATGGCAATAATAACGCGGGCGTGTTCCATCATTGACTCCTAGTCGTGGCCTTTTAAAGTTCTAAACAGGATATGAATAACAGTTATGCGATATCGCCTCTGTAAGGGGGATAGCCGCTGGTGATCCTATTCACGGCACCGGATCACAACCACCCGGATTGAAAGGATGACAACGGAATAGTCTTTTCATTGTAAGAAGCGACCCTTTGAGTGGACCGTAGCGGGCAATCGCCTGATAGGCATATTCAGAACATGACGGGGAAAATCGACAGGCAGGACCCAAAATTGGAGACAGCACCGCTTGATAGGCCCGGATCAGCAACAGGGCAACCACTTTAGCGGCTGTGGTTATAAATCTAAGTGTTTGTAATTTCAGCGAATAATTCTTCAATGGAATTAATTACGCGCTGCGCCGGTAAATCTGCAGATATTTTTTTTGCAATCAGGCTGATATCCCAGGCGCCCTTGAATCGATGTCTGCCCTTCCTGAAGCATTCACGCGCCAAACGTTTCAGGCGGTTCCGCGTAACGGCGTTTCCGACTCTTTTGGTAATGGTAACCCCCAGTCGGGTCCTGTTTTCTCGACCGGGGGCATAAAAAATGAGAAAATGTCTGTTCTGAATCTTCTTTCCACAACGGCTCAAGCGCAAAAATTCAGGTCGTTTTAATATTCTGTCATCCTTGGAAAAAGTATATTTTCCCGAATCGGCCAAAGCCCCTCAATATGACTCTAAAATAATCGAGCATCGATCCAGTCTGTTATCGAAAGAGTTTTGAAGGTGATCGATGCTCGCGTCTGTCAAGATCGCTGTTGCCGGTTATATACCTAATCTTTTTCGACCTTTAGCCCGCCTGCGCTTTATAATTCGCCGGCCGGCTTTGGTGGACATGCGTTTTAAAAAGCCATGGGTCCGAGCACGTTTGATTCGACTGGGTTGATACGTTCTTTTCATTGTCAGGCTACCCCTGTTAATCGATTGAAGCGTTTCATGCGCTCCGCCAATTTCTGCTGTCCCGCCGATTGCGGTATGTGAAGCGGATCGGCTTTTGTGGTCCTATTGGAATTACAATCGGGTAGATTAACCACATCAAATAGTTATTGTCAAGTTCAAAAATACAGTGACAGGGCCAACCCTATTCCAGGTAAGTTTCCAGTATTTCAAACTGCTCGATATGAAAACGCTGCTCGGATTGAACCGTAATCTGTTTTCCGATCAATCTTTCCAGTTCAACTATGATGTTGTTTTCTTCATCGCGCAACACGATGGCAATCTCCGGATTGACCTTCAGCATCATTTTCACGCCGGACATATCGGATGCGTCCCTCAGAATTTCACGATAGATGTTATAGCAGATCGTGCGCATCGATATCAGATAGCCCTCTCCATCACAGTACAGGCAGGGTTCACAAAGGATACGGTACAGCGGTTTTTTGCTCCGCTTGCGGGTCATCTGAATCAGACCCAGATCTGAAATCGGTAAAATATGGGTTTTGCTGCGATCCCTCTTAAAAGCTTCCTTCAATTCATTATAGACCTTATCCTGGCTTGACTTTTTGGCCATGTCGATAAAATCGATGATAATAATGCCGCCGATATCCCTTAACCGGATCTGATAGGCAATTTCTTTGACTGCTTCCAGGTTGGTTTTGAGAATCGTCTCTTCCAGATTGTGTTTGCCGACATATCGCCCGGTATTGACATCAATAGCCACCAGCGCTTCGGTATGCTCGATAACAATATACCCGCCGGATTTCAGCCAAACCTTTTTTTTAAGCGCCCTTGATATCTCACCTTCAAGATTGAAGGCATCGAATATGGGTTCATTTCCCTCGTACAGCGCCACATTGGCCTTCAGGTTGGGCATGTAAATGTCAAGAAAAGACAGAACCTCACGGTATCTTGGGTCTGAATCGATCACCAGGCTTTCGGCCTCATGGGTGAGAATGTCGCGCACGGCTCTCAGGCTCAGGTTTAATTCCTGGTGCAACAGGCAGGGGGTGGGCGCACTTTGATAGCGTTTCTGGATATTTTCCCACAGGTTGGTCAGAAACGACATTTCTGATTTTAGTTTTTCAGGTTCGACCCCTTCGGCCGCAGTCCGCACAATGTAACCGAAATGACTGCTGCGCAGTCCAGCGATGCATTCCTTTAAACGGCCGCGTTCATCCGGGTCTTCAATTCGCCGTGAAATACCGATATGGTTCGAGGATGGCATAAAAACCAGGAATCGTCCGGGCAGGGTAATATGGGCGGTGACCCGGGCACCTTTGGTTCCAATGGGCGATTTGGCCACCTGCACCAGAACTTGCTGTCCCTCGGTCAGTATTTCTTCGATTTTAGCTTCACGCTGGTCGGCAAATCCGGAGCTGTCAACACGGTCATCTTCCTGGTCTGCAACATCGGCCGTCTGGTCTTGATCATTGACATCTTCCAGGGTCTGACTGCGATAGTCAATCAGATCACCGACATATATAAATGCGGCCTGTTGAAGACCCAGATCGATAAATGCGGCCTGAATGCCGGGCAATACCCGTTGAACACGACCTTTGTATATATTACCGGCAATGTCGGTTTCATCGCCGCGTTCGATGAATAACTCGACAATATTGCCATCCTCTAACAGGGCAACCCGGTTTTCATGATCCGATTCATTGATGATGAGTTTGCGGTGCATCGCTTTGCCACTTCTTAAAATGTTTTAGGTTGGCCAAAGTAAAGGATCCGGTCCCCCAAGACCCGGCTTTCGATTATAATTAATAGGTATCGATTGAGGGACCGCATTTGATACCGGTTGTATGCGGATCTATTAAACTATTGATGACATAATATAGGAATTTGAACAAGTTGAAATTATTTTTCATCCGTTTCAAGATCCTTCTGTAAGACGGTATATGCCGTTTTTACGATTCGCGCGGATTTTACCTTTTCTTCGGATAGCCCGATCACAAATTTAAGTATTTCGGTCGGCCTGACGGTCACAAGCGGCGTTTTGAGCAGATCCATTTGCAGGGAAGTCGATCCGGTGGACTCGATGGCAACCACCGCAGCCCGGAGGTCGATTGTTTTGTCTCCGCCTTTGCCCCGTGAGCGTGTAACCGGAAAGGTTTCGGATTCAAGAAAGTGTTCAAGGCCTTTATTGCCCGGCGGCAGGTCGCAAGCGCTGATCCGGTAACGTTCCAGGCGGTTTTGGCGGACACCCTTTTTGTCACCGCGCGGCCGACAGTCAAAAACATGCACCCCCGCGGGCAGGTACGGATTGATGGCAGACGGCACCTTTGTCAGGTCAAAGGTGACCGGCAAGGTAATCAAAAAAGACTCTGCTTCGCTTTCGATGCCGATCGGCAGTGGATCGGCAAACTGGATTTTCGGTTTCGGATGAAAACCTTCGGTGTAACGGATCGGCAAACCGGCGCGCTTTATGGCACGCATCACCAGGTTGGCGAATTCAAGATGTCCGAAAAAGCGCGCCTGATCAAGTTTGGCATACCGAATAATTACTTTGTGCCAGGTCTGGCTGTTTTTCAGCGCCAACGGCGGTGATGGATCCGCATTCGTGGCGTTATCGGTAAACACGATCGGTTCGATATTTTCAAAATCGCAAACCCCGCACCGGTTGCATTCCCCGGACCGGCAATCACCGGTAGACTGTCCGTCTCTGGCCTTTTGCCATTCGGACAGCAAATATGCCTTGTGCACCTTTGAGTCGATGTGATCCCAGGGCAGCACTTCATCATCCGCCCTTTGTCGGAGAAAAATGCGTTCGGCCTCAAGGCCGCTCTCCTGCCAGGCGGACTGCCACAGATCGTATCGAAAATGATCACTCCAGCCATCGAATTTGCACCCTTTCCGGTAGGCAATTTCCAGCAACCGGGACAATCTGCGATCACCGCGTGCAAAGATACCCTCGACAACGCTGGTTTCAGGATTTTGCCATTTAAACTGGACGCCCTTGATCGGTCTGAAACGGTCTTTTAATCCGAAAATTTTGGATTTCGATTCTGCAATGCGAATCTGTTGGCTCCACTGAAAAGGTGTGTGCGGTTTGGGAATGAATGTGGCCACACTGACATTGATCTGACCTTTGCGCCGACCGGCAACTTTAATGGTTTTCAACTTGCGGGACAGATCCACAATGGCTTCCACATCCCGGTCGGTCTCGGTCGGCAGGCCGACCATGAAGTATAACTTGATTACCGACCACCCGCTCTGAAAGGCGTTTTTTACCGTGTCAAAAATCTCCTCGGCACGAATGTTTTTGTTGATGATGTCCCTCAAACGCTGGCTTCCGGCCTCCGGGGCAATCGTAAATCCGGTTTTACGTACTTTTTTAATCAACCCGGTCATTTCCGGTGTCAACGTTCCGGCCCGCAATGACGGTAATGATACGGCCACCTGCTCGGATTGACAGCGTTGCATCAGGCGCTGAATCAACTGCACGATGCAAGCATAATCCCCGGTGCTCAACGAGAGCAGGGAAAGATCGCTGTAGCCGGTGTTGTCCAGCGACCGTTGGGCTATATCCAGGAGGTTTTGCAGTTTTCGTTCCCGAACCGGACGATAAATCATACCGGCCTGGCAGAAACGACAGCCGCGGGTGCATCCCCTTGAAATTTCCAGACGCAGGCGATCATGCACCGGCCGGCCGTATGGTACGATCGGTTTTTCGGGAAACCAACCCTGGTTCAGATCTGCCACGATCGCACGTTTGACCGATGTGTAGCCTGCGCTTTGGGGAATCAGTATCTGCTGTTGATTGCCATCGTAACGCGCTGTGAAGTATGCTGGGATATATACGCCTTCGATGCCGGACCAGACTTTCAACAGCTCATCCTTGCGGTGCCGTTTTTGGTCTTTCCATTGTATCCAGGTTTGGGCCAATTGAAGGCTGACCGTTTCACCGTCACCAATGATGATGGCATCGAAGAATTCAGCCACGGGTTCCGGATTGCATGTACATGGACCGCCGGCGATGATCAGGGGATCATTTTCGGCTCTATCTGCGGCGCGAAAGGGTATATTTGACAGTTCAAGTATGGTCAGTATATTGGTATAGTTTAATTCATAAAGCAGGCTGAAACCGATAATATCGAATGTTTTCAAAGGCGCCTGCGATTCGAGCGACAAAAGTGGTGAGTGCTTCCGGCGCAGCATCTTCTCAAAATCAAGACCCGGTGCAAAGACCCTTTCAGCGGCAACGTCAGGTTGTGCATTTAACAGATGATAAAGGATCTGGAGCCCGAAATGGGACGTTCCGATTTCGTAAAGATCCGGAAATGCCAGCACCATGCGCAGTTTGACGGCGTTTAGGTCTTTTTTAACGCGGTTGATCTCAGTGCCCAGATAACGGCTGGGATTTTCGATCAAAGCCAGGATTTGCTCGATATTGCATCGGTCCATAGTAAGTATTGTATTGATTTTTTTATAAATACTGCTATTTTGGTATAATGTAATATACGCCGCATCAAGTCGGCTTTCCTCTGACAGAAACAGTTTTGTTGAACGAGTAGAAGCATGCGTAAATCAGTTGTTTTTTTCACTGTTGCCGTCTGCCTGATGTGCGCCGGTCTCCCGGTCGAGGCGGCCCGATCCAACCGTGAAAGCCCGGTTGTAAAAGCCGTGCGCAGCGTCGGACCGGCCGTGGTTAACATAAGCTCAGAGTATCCGGACCGCAACCAGGTCAACCCATTTGGCGATTCCAGTTTCGCACCTTTTTTTGACTCTTTCTTCAAGGATTTTTTTGATCCCCATGCGCAGCAACGTCCGGAACGCAGTGCCCTGGGTTCCGGTGTCATTATTGACGGGCGGCGGGGCTTGATTATCACCAACGCCCATGTCATCGCCAATGCAGGCGTCATCAAAGTCGTTCTTCAGGATAAACGCGAATTTGAGGCCCAGGTCGTCGGCGCCGATTCTGATTTTGATCTGGCGGTACTGCGCATCAATTCAGATGATAACCTTCCGTCGGTTGCGATGGGAACCAGCGAAGATCTGATGATCGGCGAAACGGTTATCGCTATCGGCAACCCTTTCGGATTTTCGCACACCGTGACGACCGGCGTGGTAAGCTCCCTTGATCGCAGTGTTCGCACTGATGACCGGGTTTTCCATGAATTTATACAGATCGATGCCTCAATAAACCCGGGCAACAGCGGGGGGCCCCTGCTCAATATCGACGGTGAGTTGATCGGCATCAACACCGCCATCTTCGCCTCCGCCCAGGGTATCGGTTTTGCCATCCCCATCAGCAAAGCCCGAAAAATAATTTCCGATCTGATTGAATACGGTCAGGTCATCCAACCCTGGATCGGGATGCTGGTGCAGGACATTGATACCCGCCTGGCGCATTACCTCAAGCTTCCCTTCAACCGGGGTGCCATCGTCAAACAGGTAGAGTCCGACGCACCGGCTCAGCGGTCGGGACTGCGCGACAAGAATATCATCATTTCCATCGACAACCGCACTATTATTTCGGCCGATGATTATTATACCGCCCTCAGAGCCTTTTCACCGGAGGATGAATTTAAAATCAAATACTGGCGCAGCGGCAAAACCCTTCAAACGGTCATCAAGGCCAGGACATACCCCATGAACAGGGCTCCCCAGCTGGCATTTCGCTTGCTGGGTATCAAAATATCCGATCTGACCAACACCACCCGGCGTCAATATAATGTCCGTTCCACCGAGGGTGTGATGATCACTGAAATACGACCGGATGCTTATCTGGCCCGGATTGGTGCAAAACCAGGAGACATCATCAGGCAATTGGACGAAATTACGGTACCCAATAAACGTGTTTTTTTAGAGGCCGTCGTCCGCTATCGACACAAGAAGTCGATGATCATTCTGCTGCAGCGCGGCAACCAGGGGTACTACGTAGCCATCGATCTATAAAACGGCGAGACCTATTTGTTATGAAACGTACGAAAATCCACCAACTGCTTCAATCCGAAAAATCGCAAGCGCGGGTGCTGGTCAAGGGTTGGATCCGAACCCGGCGTGACTCAAAGACATTTTCTTTTCTGGAAATAAACGACGGATCGTGCCTGAGCAATATCCAGATCATTGCAGATGCATCCTTGCCCAATTACGAGGATATCAAAAAACTGACCACAGGATCGGCCGTGACAGTAACCGGGCACCTGGTGGCATCTCAAGGCGGCGGCCAAAAGTGGGAAATCCAGGCCTCTGAGTTCAATATCGTTCATCTGGCATCAGAATCTTTTCCCTTGCAGAAAAAGCGTCACAGCGATGAGTACTTGAGATCGATTGCGCATCTGCGACCGCGAACCAACAAATATGGTGCGGCCTTCAGGATTCGTTCAGAGCTATCTTTTGCCATCCATCGTTTTTTTAAGGAACGGGGATTCAAGTATATTCACACGCCGATTATCACCGGATCGGATTGTGAAGGTGCCGGCGAACTGTTTCAGGTAACCACCCTGGATCTTGAAGATCCACCCAAAATCGAAGGTAAAACCGATTTTGACAGTGATTTTTTTGGCAAACCGGCCAATCTGACCGTGTCGGGACAACTTTCGGTAGAAATGTTCGCCCTGTCTCTGGGAGACGTTTACACCTTCGGCCCTACCTTCCGGGCCGAAAATTCGAACACCCGGCGACATGCCGCCGAATTCTGGATGGTCGAACCCAATGCCATTAACTTAAAGATAACACGTTGAAATTAAATAACTTATTGCCAAAAACCGATCCCTCTCCAACCCATTCCTTGTAAAATCTCAGCCACTCATCTCTTCACGCGGTTATT
>Ga0126335_1003008_pt1 | contig 10326 bp, 10 predicted proteins | sample OlaspJWI45metaG_FD_108409 | JGI IMG/M metagenome (GOLD analysis project Ga0126335, IMG submission 108409) | Marine gutless worms symbiont microbial communities from Oahu, Hawaii - Olavius sp. 1 OAHU.JWI-45 metaG | ecosystem: Host-associated > Annelida > Digestive system > Unclassified | place... | reverse complement strand
TCTCTGTAGTCGTTTTTACTTATGCATCAGTTCTTTGTGAGATTAAAACGAACACAAACAAACAGAGAATGTCTTATTATACAACACTGTAGTAGAGGTAAAGACAATACACAAATAGATAGATAAAATCATAAAATGGAAGAAGTGCAGCATTGTACTGTATTCATTAAACAGCTGTTTTCAATGCTTCTAAACTGGCATGCTCGTGAGCTACAACCTACAATAGGAGAGGGCATGAACTTTGATGTTGAAGTTCTTTGCTTGATAATTGAAACTCAAACTTGAAGCGTTAGCCATAAAACATTTTTAGCTCATCTGGCTGTGGCGTAGCTGAACTGATCATACAGAAGCTGTTTGAAACTGTATGGTCCCACATTTGTGCCTGTGAGTGCAAATCCTAATCAGTGGCTCACAAACCAAGACCAGACCTACTTAAGCCAGCTGAGTATCACTGCCCATGGGTGTCTTGTCTTTTTTCTAAATGCATTAGACAATTACAGATATTATTTTTTTTACTTGTTTATTATAAAAATCATACACAAAGTACCCTACATGACGTGGGATATACACAGTAAAAAATAGATATGGATAGTAAGTTGTTAATGTTAACCATAATGTCTTAACGTTGCAGTATGACCGTGCATGTAGGTTTGCATTTGTTGAGTTTGAGACGGAGGAGGCGGCAGCTGCAGCGATTGAGGAACACAACAACGAGGAACTTAATGGTCGCGAGCTGCACGTTTCACATAGTTCGGCTGGCAAAGGCGACAAGTCAACTCCGCAAAAGTTCACAAGTTTGTGTTCCTCTTGTCTGTTGTCTTCATCAGTCTCAACATAATTTGCATATTATCTAAAATCTGGCATTATTAGCTAGCCTGCCACAATGTGGCGGATAGCTATAGTAATGGTCCGCGTTGTCTGTCCATCTGTATGCCTGTCGCACGCAAATATCCAAAACTAAGCGAGACAGACACACTAGGAAACTCGAATAGGAAACCGGGCTTACCGATTCAGAATCTGCCTTAAGATTCACTATCAGAAGTATGTTTCTGCCATTTTGGGTGTTTCCGGGTTGACACTTCGCCATTCAGACAGAAATGGGCCGGTTGGGCTAGTGAATGGATCAGTGGGAACAGTCACCGGGTGGCGCCACACTGGGCGCCGTGGTGGGTCAGCTATCGTCACGTCCCATAATGTACGATACCTTGTTTCTGTGGCTGTGATGATGACTATGATGATCGTAGTTATCCCTGTCATAGTAATAATGTCGTTGATGAAGATGTGGTCTGAGCCATCTGCCACAGCCAAACACTCGACTTCAGTAACTGTCATTACTTTATTGCATCTTTCTAGTTTACACTGTTTCATTTGTCAACATTGTTATGATCAGTGTCGCTCAGTTAGTTAGAGTATTGTATATCGTTTTGTAGTTACACAATATGCACACACTCTTGGGAGCTTACACGTCCATCAAATTGGCTGTTTTCACAGTCACACTGAGACTGTTACGATGTGCTTAGAGATGGTTGCCTGTTGAGATTAAAGCCTGATCTAGATGACCAGCTGGCTCTCTGCAGTGCTTTGACACTGTTGGTTGGTTATCATCTGGCATGTAAAAACCGTCCCCGAAATGACCTATAAAGTGTCGACTGGGATGTTAGTCCAGTTCTGACTCATTGCACAGTTGTTTGTCTTCACTTGTGTGTGTGAATATTTAGAAGCTCCAAGTGCAGAGAGTAAAACACTTATGGTTGGAAATCTTTCATATGACGCCAGTGAAGATGACGTGAAAGATGCATTTGATGGTGCTGTCAGTTGTCGTCTAATAACACATCCCGATGGCAAGTCGAAAGGGTTGGTGTTGTTCATTCTTCATTCTATGTTTGATGAGTTTGTACTAGTTGAGAAATGCATTGAAGTGTGGGCAATGATGACTGATAGTTATCCCTGTCAGATGTTATGTTGAAGTCTATATACTGAGCCCATGCTAGCATTGCGACTTGCAGCAGTTTACATGTGTCAGTATTTGTTTACGATATGCCGACAATTGCGATCAGTGTTCCCGGCGTCTTGTGAGTCTTGTCTGTTTGTCATGCAGCTGCAAGTGACTTTGTTGTGCATAAAAGGCTAAACAGATCAAGATCCTGCTTTAGATGAAGACTCTTGGGATCCCAAGGAACAGTGTATTTGACAAGGGTCCTGATCCCCCATGGCAGGGAGGAATGCGAAAAGTTTTGCTCGTTGTACAACATAGAAATGGCTAATCGGATAGTGATCCTCTTTGTACTGGATACTTAAGGCATTTTGTGTTTGGTGGGGTCTCGATTCTACCACGGCAGGGGAAGGGTGATTCAATGCGGCCTTTGCCAAATTACTTCGGCCACTTATTTACTTGATTGTGTTAAAAACGCTGTGTAACTGAATAGGCATTTTTCTGTGTAATAGTAATTTACAGACGTATCTCAAATATTTTTTCGCTTATTCCACTATAAGTAAGTTACTTTGTTCTGAGAGTCTGCATTTACTGTTGTCTCTATATGCAGTGTATAGACTTCTGTGTAGTACGATAATTTCTGCTTAAGTTGTCTTCAGACAAAGGAACTATGTGTTATGACTGCTTCTTATCAAAAAGTCAGAATAGTGTGTTTCTGGTGATAACACGTTATGTTACGTTATACGGGAAAACGTCATCCTACCAGTGTTTGTTAGGTTTTAGTATGTTTTTTTTAAATTTCTATGTGCTTAGGTATGCATTTGTTGACTTTGAGTCGGTGGATGAGGCCAAGCAAGCAATGAAAAGTATGAATGGACAGCAGGTTGATGGCCGACAGATCAGAATAGACTTTGCACAAGAAAGGGGTTCTGGTAAGTTGTGGGCCCGGGATTCTGAATGCATTTGTATGGAAGATTCTTTACATTGGCAGCAGCATGTGTGACAGTTGTGTAATTACATTTAATTAGTAATTTAGTCATGTATTGACAACTTGCAGTTTTTTGTGTGTCACACTGACGGTGTGGTGTGTTCACTACACATTGTTGAATGATCCGCCGATATCAGACTGTTAAAAACCACATTTTTGAGTCTAAATTTATAAGTCGAATTTAAGTGTTCAAACAACATCCATAATAATTCTAGTTTGTAATAATAGAAGAAGGATAATGGAAGGGTAATAATTGGCTTCTCATTTTTAATCAGTTATATAGCATTCTAATTTTTTATTATTATGGCAGAGGCATGTTCTATGTAGTTGCTGTTGGACTATAGAGAAACTGTTCTAAGTTTCAGTCAGTTGACTGCTCTGATTGCTAGATATGAATAGTGATATGATGTCTGCAGGAGATGGCAAGCGTGGTCGCGGTAGTTTCAGAGGTGGTCGGGGTGATTTCAGAGGTGGCCGAGGTGGTGGCCGGGGTGGCGGTGGACATTTTCGCGGTGGTCGGGGTGGTAACTTTAGAGGTGGACGCGGAGGCCGAGGTTTGTATTTGTTTGTCATTATGAAACTAGTGGTACTCACTGTACTCCTGTCAAAATTAAATGCCGTATTATCTGTGTGATCGCACACGGGCTGACTAGTAACAGCTTTACTAAGGAAGTCAGCGTGGTCAGTATCAGTCAGCTGCAGGAGCTGTGGAATACGTCTGCTCTGTTTGCTGGCTGGATGGTAAAAGAGTACCTTAACGAGGCTTTAGCATTAGTTGTGTGTGACTTTATTTGTGTACTCAGAATAGTAGTTTGTAGCACTTGCTTTGTTTTTATTGCATGTCCAGGGTTGGCTTGTTATGCTGATGGCACAGCGGTCAGGCAGACAAACAGTCAAAATAAGAACTTTTATAATATATATCTTATTGTGTCCCAAAAAACGTCCAACTTTATCATTCTCTCTAACTTCAACGTGCCTGCATCAAAACAGGCAACATTTGACACATAAAAAAGCAACTCAGAGCTATAAAATGCACATAGTCATCCTCAAATATTATTTGATTTAGTTATTTAATTTTATTAACAATCCTACTTGTATGAGAAGGCACTGTGTCCTCTTCTGAAAGCTTTGGGTGGCTCTGAAAAGAGCCGGTTTGCTACAGCAGGTACTCGAAATGACGTCCCTTTGCCTTCACACACGCTTGTAGTCGCACTCGCCACTGGTCGATTGCGTCATCAATGACGTCCTGAGACAGACTTGACCGGGTGTCGAAGAGACGCTGTTTTAGCTGGCTGACGTCTGGGACTGCAATCTTGTACACACGCTCCTGCATCAAGCCCCAGATTCTGTAATCCGGTTGCCTACAGTTCCTATTGTAACACAGTTGAGTGGTTCTGGTAGGACTGAAGCCTATCTCAGTGGCCAACTGGCTTCCTTCAGTGCTTTGACGCTGTTGGTAGGGCCATCTGGCCTGTAAAAATTGTCCCCGAAATGACCTATAAGTGTCGAGTGGGACGTTAAACCTCTGCTCACTCACTGTAGTCCACCGGGTTCAGATCAGGGCTGTTGTGCGGCCACAAATCTGGTGAGATGAACCCCGGTGTCTGCTGCTGCAGGAGCTGGACAGTCTCACGAGCACGGTGTGCGGGCACGCTGTATTGCTGGAACAGAAACATGTCTCCGGCAATGCGATGCATGACTGGCAGCATTTGTTGTTTCAGCAGCATGTCCCAATAATAACGGTCATCGACTTTGACGCCTGGTTCAACGAAGAACAATTCAGAACACCCAAGTTTCGACACAGCAACGGACACCATCAGTGACTTTGAGAAATCTGGTCGACAACGAAGCAGGCGTTTAGCAGCAATCTGGCGTTTCCTAGCATCTAGTGGCGCGTACACACGGTCATTCTGACTGTTAGCTGGAGAAGCGACTGTAAAGACTTTCTCGTCTGTAAAGAAAATAAAATCAGCAGCAGGCTTGGGAAACTTCTTCGGAAACTGCCGAGAATGCGTCAAACGAGCAGCACAGTTCTGATCAGTCAGATCGTGAGCACGTCGTCGGTTGAAACATTTCAGCCTCAGATCCTTCTGGATTATGTGCACAACAGAAGATCGAGGAATGCCAGTCTCGCGCGCTATTTCCTGGACTGTTCTGTAAGTCTGAGGCCTGTCTTCTTGGCTCACAATTAGGTCATCAACAAGATCGATGCTCTCTTCCGTTCGAGCACTGCATGGCCTGCCACTGCCGACGCGTCTGTCAACAGTACCAGTTTCTCTGAGCTTCTGAAACAATCTGTTGATGCTACGTTTCGTTCATTTTTTGTCAGGAAATTCTGCAAGCAACCTGCTAGCATTGTATCCTTTCGATAGATGCAAACTTTTGATCAATATTTTCTCTTCGTCACTGAACGTCATTGTTTACAAATACTGCTGTGACGTGTGAATGACGTAATATCAGCATATCAGATTCAATAACTAAAAGTGAAACAACTTGAGGATGGCTATGTGCGTTTTGTAGCTCTTGAGTTTCTCCTTTTTATGTGCCAAATTTTGTCCATTTTGATGCAGGCATGTTAAAGTTACAGCAAATGATGAAGTGGGACGTTTTTTATGACACGGCGTATATATATATGTGTGTCTGTGCACCAAAGCTGCTGTAGTTTGTGTTTGTTATGTCTGGTGTTGTCGTTGCTTTGTTGTTTGTCGGTACCGGTGCAACTGTGTGTTCATTCTTCGTCAATTTAATTGCTACAGCAGCCAGTTTTTCTCATACTGGCAGAATCAATATCGGTAAGTTGGCTGTAATGTGTGAGAACTAATGCTATTATATGCTGATGTTCTTGCAGGTGGACGACGTGGCTTCAAATCAAAAGACTGAAGACTGGTTTTGCAATGTGAACAGTACATCTGACAAGCGTCTTTGGTTTCTGCCGTTTTGACAGTGTCTTGTGACTGACTGTTGTGGCCTTGCTGTTATAGACCACAAATAGTTGTGTATTTTATCAATGTGTTTCAGAGATGACATCGAAAAAAGTCCCATGAAATACTGCAATTTTTCGTGATGCTGTGTGTGATTTTTAATTAAACATTTTGGTCTTCTGTTGGGATCAGGGTTTCTTTGCACCATGTTCAAACGATTTTCAGTTTTCAAATGGATTTCAGTAATTTCTAATGTACTGCATAATTAAGATATTTTGTCAATAATTATGGTGTTGTATTATTCTGTCAGGTTTTGTTTTTGTTGCTGAATGGTTTAATTGCAGTATTTTTATCATACCTGATCTTGTGCTACCTAGCCACACAGTCTAGTTGGATGTACCATGGTTTCACTTGCATTTGAAAATGCTTGCCATTCTAAAATTTGTGTTGGCATTTTACAGGGCTTTGAAAATTTCCCAGTTTAACAATGCAAACCACAATAGATTGTGGCTTGATGCCTGTTGGCCCTGTGCTGACAGCACGGCAGTCAGGCAAATGGTTAAGATAGAAGTATTGTAATATAGATTACTGGCATAAACTCTGACAAATACCCCTCCCCTCTGCTAACCCCTGGACCAACCTTTCTAACCCAGACAAGTGGGTTTCGGCAGAGGCGTCCACATCACCTTGCTGTTGAATATCTAGTTTAGCTCTTTCTTCTACTCGGAAAGGCACAAGGCACAGTGGAAATGTAACTTATTAAATGTACTGATGTGACATATGTGGATTAGTCTGTGACATCATGGAGAAATGTGTGTGATGATGATTATGGTGCTGTTCTATTCATTGTCGGGGTTCATGGTGCAACAAGTCCCAGCCATATTACAGCTGTCAGCACTAAAACAACAGACATTGTGCACTGGTGGTGTTGAGTTTTGTAATGTGCTTATTTACAGTTATTAGCTCTATGACATTAGTCCCCGATATGACCTATATAGTGTCGAGTGGGACGTTAAACCTCTGCTCAATCAGTCAATTATTAGCTCTTTGCAGTAAGTCTGAGTGCTCAGTTTGCGAGTCAACAGATGTTCAGTAACAGTCTGAGTTCAGTTTGAATATAACTAGAATCTAGCATTCACAGTGTAAAGAGTAACAACAATAGGCAATCTGTACATCGTTCATGCAGTCACTAAGGTCAAACAATTAGAAAAGATTTAATTTTGATATATTTGTGAATGCAACATGTTTCGAGGTCATTAAAATTAGCTTTACATCATACAAAGTCCAGTTTTGGTCGTATAGTTTTGATGTTCAGTTTGAATATAACTAGAATCCAGCATTCACAGTCTAAAACAACAATAGGCAATCTGTACATCGTTCATGCAGTCACTAAGGTCAAACAATTAGAAAAGATTTAAATTTGATATATTTGTGAAAGCAACATGTTTCGAGGTCATTAAAATTAGCTTTACATCATACAAAGTCCAGTTTTGGTCGTACAGTTTTGATGTTTCAGGTCCCAAGTCCTTAAAGATGTTGACCGAGTCCGACTCAGACTCATGGTAGATCACTGGCTTTTTGCGTGGCAGTTTTAATTGCATCGCATCAAGTGCATGAGATGCAGATTATTGTTAGCAATATGTGCTGTATCTGTCAGTCTGTGACATGGAGTCTTTGCCAAATCACTTTGGCCTCTTGTTATTGACAGCTGTGCAAGGTTTTGTGGAATGTGTTACTGTTTTGTGAAGCTGTGCAGAAATATATTATTTTCATTCCTGTTAATCCAGGTTTAATATCATAGTATTTAGTACCTTCTGTGCACACATCTGAATGTATTGCCAAAAGTTTCAGTTATTTAATGGCATGGAGTAGATCAAGAGAGCAAAAATTGCTTTTTAGTACATAGAATCAGTGTGAAATATCAACCGTGCTTTTGCCTTTGGCAGAGCGTCATGTCGGCAGATTGGGTTTTTGTCGCACTGACCATTACGCTGTACTTAGCCTAGAGCCGGTTGCCTCGAGTCTGTTGTAACATGGTGGCGTGGTCACAGTAGGAAACTTATCTCAGCGGCCAGCTGGCTTACCTTCAATGATTTGACGCTTGTGGTTGGGTCATTTGGCATACCACTTGTTCATATTTTAGAAGTGCATACAAATTTTTTGATAAATTTCACATGGCAGTTAAGCAATACAATGCATGCTTTGTCACCAATTTTTGTTGAAATGTAGCTGAAACTGACATACGTGTAGTATTTATAGAGCTTTAATTACGACAGCCCCATTCTATGATGATATACATTTTCAGTTTTGTGTTTACAAGGATAAAAATGAGTTTCACGGTATACATTTTAATTCAAAATTTCTGGCACCATATTACACACGGAATATTAATGTTAATGATGTTATTAATTACGCAGGCGACAACATAAACGGCTTTTTCTCGGATTATTTTTAACTTCTTCGACTTCTCTCAGTATGGGGAAGGTATCGGCTCAAGACAAGATGCGAACACAGACTGCCTGAGCAGCGCCTTGGGGCGAAAACCAATTTGAAAGCATATCCAGCGAAACAGTGGAAACTGAGCACAGTGCGGAAGATCTTACAGTGCGTCGACAAAACGATCAGCGGTAGATCATAAAGTTGGTAGCGGACGACCGAAGATTGCCCGTACGGCCGAAAGAATAGATAACGTCAGCGAGCTGGTATGCTCTCAGGAAGGTCAGACTGGCACTCGCCTCAGTAGTTCAGTCATGCGCATAGTGAAAGGACTTGCTCCTCAAGTGTCGCCATATGTCAGCTCAGATCATGAACGACGCTACGCGACTGGAGCGTGCCACAGCACTGCTGCGCCGACTTAAACCTCGTGATACGAAGCGCGTCTTCTTCGCTGACGAAGAGTTTTTATCTGAACCCGCCTGTCAGCAAGCAGAACAGTCGTGTTTGGTCACGTGATGGTGTCGGCTGGAGTGTTGGGGCGAAAAGGGCAGGCTGCACTTCGTGGACGAGCAGGCCAAGGTCAACGCCAACTACTATGTGGGTCGTCTACTGCCAGAGCTGATCGCTGATTGCAAGTATGCTCTGCCCAATGGCTTCATCTTGCAGAAAGACGGCGCACCAGCACACATGGCACGTGTCACGTTATCTCATGACCAACAAACCGGCTCTTATCAGAGCCATTCACATACTACCGAGGAAGACAATGCTTGAAGTAACGCTTGAAACCGTCAAAAATGGGGTTGTCTTGGTTGAAACTGCATTAAGTTTGTCAACTTGAAGCATATTTTGATAAAACTGGGCGAACACATGTAGATATAAATTTTGTATGATCCTATAAAATTTTATTCAAAAATTTAGTTGGGTTGCTTAAATGTAGTAAATAGTCGTAAGGGGCTACTTTTTTGAGTCACCCAGTGATAACGTCAATGAATTGACGTGCTCGTGTGGCGTGGCATAGTAGCACTGTTTTAGCATTATTGACAGTGCATTCGATGAGTGGCATTGGCATCTTTAAGCATTTCTGCAGCATGTAATGGACACTGAGCAATTGTCGTGACAGTATCAATACCTAGTCAGCCATATGATATGAAATATTTAATTTTTGCTGTCAGTACTGTTGTAACAATTTTGCAGTTGCACAGAAACGATGATCAGTGGCAAACTGGATTAGTCAGCTTTGTTATGGACATCGTTAACAAATTGTGGATAAATTACCAAGAGTATCCATGCCGTTGTGCCTATACAGTCGTCGGTGCAGTTGACTCTGTACGTATGCTAAACTAGACTGCAGAATCACAGCAGTATTGCTTCAGCAACGTGCAGAGATGAATCCGTGCTGCTTTGGTGGCAGTGGCAGCCGCCGAGATCGTCGTGTTTATATAATGCTGCCAGCGAGATGCCGGCTCGAGCAACAGGCGACCGTATATACGGGCCAGCCTTCCGCTACACGACACCGGGACGTCGCATAAACCATGTCTGTTGGTCGCAGCCAGTGGCGAGCGACTGCGCGGCGCCGGGCTCTCGGCTGCAGCGGCTGCAGTGGGAGACCTGATGCGGAAGAGACGTTGGTAGCATCTCATTATGGCTCGGCCGAGCGGACGGCTGCAGCGAGCGCCTGTTGCTCGTGTTGGGAGACAATTTATTGGTATCGGACGACGCACGGTCTCAGACGACCGACGGCAGCAGCAACAGCAGCAGGGCGTTGACGGCTGCCTTATGTGTGCCATACGTACTCAAGCAATACCTCCCTGGTGATGACACCAGCGTGGTAGGCTTAACACCGGATGAGAAACCACTTCAGGTTAGTGGTAGACTGGTCTTTTACAACATTTTTATTGATTTCATTACAGTCTGTAAACATAGATTCATCGGTGTTACGTTGTTGGTTTATCTCAGCCAGCACTTTGAATTAAGCGGCAAATGCACTGCTTTTAAAAGATTATTATTGCAACAACTGTATGATAGCGGCTATAGTAGGGACGTGACGA
>Ga0126335_1003007_pt1 | contig 10327 bp, 5 predicted proteins | sample OlaspJWI45metaG_FD_108409 | JGI IMG/M metagenome (GOLD analysis project Ga0126335, IMG submission 108409) | Marine gutless worms symbiont microbial communities from Oahu, Hawaii - Olavius sp. 1 OAHU.JWI-45 metaG | ecosystem: Host-associated > Annelida > Digestive system > Unclassified | place... | reverse complement strand
GTATTTGACGTCTTTTGCTGGTCTCCATTTTGAAAATTAGCCAGGATTGACAGAGTTAGATGCTGCCGAAGATCGGCAAAACAGCAAATTGTTTGTATCTAAAACGCCGCAACATCCGAAACATGAAACAAGCTAAAAACAGATCGCGACGAAGGAATAATATGGGCGTAGGTTAATGTCGTATCACAACAGTAATTAGTGCACTGCAGAATCAACAGATAAATAGTAGACAAATTGAATGTATTGTTCTATAATGTGAACTTTGTAATAATAATACTAGTCAAATTCTTTTTTTAGAGTTAGAAATCTGAAATAAAAGTGTGGTTTGAGCGAAGTGATAGTTAAAAATGGCGGCAGGAGGATGTTGGAACAGCCGCTTCTAATGAGCTCCAGTCTCCGGGCTAGCGCCCGGAGTTTAGGTTTCCTAATGGGTTATAACATTCACATTTTCCCAAGGTAGTGCGGCAGCATTATTAGATGAGGTGGACAAACCAGCAGTTGCTGCGTTGCAGATTATCTCAGTATACTGTGTGCCAAACTTTATAGAAATCAAATTTTGTAGAAACTACAGAACATTAACAGTGGACATTTTTACTGAAACATAGTGTACTGTCAGTCTCGTACTTACAAATACCAGAAATAGCATACAGTGTGAACCATGCTATACTGTTATATTTGGATACGGCAAATCACAGCAGAAAATGCCCTGAAATGGCACACCACCACACATGCAGTCTAGTCTTGCAACTCACACAAGAATGACGAAATTCAGAGTCGTAAGCGACAATCTGTTTCATAAAGCTAGTGCCCGGAGTGTCTGAGGACACCAACGCATTGTAGATGTCTCATAGTCATATTCAACTGCGGATCTGCAACTTTACGCTTTACAAAACTTCTCACGATAAGCAAATTATAGCAGTTAGATTCTGGTCACCCTAAATGATGCTACTTGACACAATCCTGCCAAAATGTTTTACACTTCACAACAAATAGATAACTCAAATAACATGGCTAAAATTAATGGCGTTTATCCAGATCAAGCAAGGTAAATGTTCAAGTCAGGCAGCTTTGAAGTGTTTTGACATCGGAACTGAAACCAATGCAACTCATTGCAGTAGCATCAAAAAGCCAACACAATATACTAGGCATGCACGCCAGTAATACAACTCGAGGCTATAATATTTACAAAAAAAACAACAACCAAATATCAGTTAAAACGTCCTACTACAAACTGCACACTGCCAAATCCATCACAATATTCAGTCTTCACTGCAGTCACGATAGACTTACGAAAGCATTGAGCTTCTATTTCACTCATCATCAGACAAACTGTTCAGTCTGTAATGTAAAAGCAAAACACGACAGTAGCACGTTTCAAGATTTGTCGGTACACAGTCAAGCTGATTTGGATAGCACAGACATTGGCAGCAGATGCGTATGCAACCAAGAGTAGAACAACTCACAACAATCCTAACAAACATCAACAGCCTCAGCTTATCGCTGTAGGGATATAACATAAATGTGTCAAACAAGAAATATACAAATAATATAGCAACATACATGTCAAGTGCTGTACCTTGACTAGAACTCCATTAACACTCACAGAATACAAAAGGTGACTATTTTTCACTTAAATTCATTTAAACTTAAGTACAAATAGTTTTAACTCGAACATTAACCTTCACTCTACAAATCCATTTTTAAAGCAAAGTTGAGATTAGCATTGATTTTAAACACCGACCATAATGCTGAGTTCTGCACTTCAATTCGATTCAGGACTGGCATGTTTTGGTTTTAAAAAGTCGGTTTTAAACAAAATTTCCACAAGAAGGGGATAATTTTAAACTAAAATTAAAATTAAATAGTTTTACTTTTACTTCTACTCTTCACACATACTTAAACTTACAATTTTCGTTTAAAACTTAGGTTGATAAACTACAGTTGTCACCCAATGTCAGCCAAGCAGAAAGCACGCAACTTAACAACAAACATAACATATTCAAACTACACAATCATAGCCTACGGAAATAAAATGCCATAAAAAGCAACAGCCGACACCACATGGCAATAAAAACTTAACAACAATGCAGACATATCTGATGAACATTTACTTACTTAACTTGGCAAATGATGCACAATAACGTCACATGATTAGAATTAAACTGTGTCCGAGGGGAGCACACGCCTGCACAGCTTTTTTGCTGCCGTGACCTTGACCTTTAACCCATGACCTTAAAATTCGACCCTGACCTAGATATTCTAAAGATGTATCCCCATACCGAAAACGAAGTTGCTAGGTCAAGGTATAACCTGAACTGAAAAAATACAAAAATAGCTCTCATGGTCAAAGGTCAAGGTCAAATATCACCAACTTCTATCGTTCACCTCCAGCATTCACCGTGGCATATATTCCTAGCAAGTTACATCAATTTCTGACCAGATTTTGTGCGGACAGACAGACAGACAGATGCCGCCAAAAACAATACCTGCTTGCAGGACGTGAACAGGTAAATATTAACTGAAGTTCAATTACACACGGCACGTTCCAGTAAAAGCAAAAATTCTCACAATAAGCGCTGCGAGGCCACTAGACCATAAAACCAGCACTAAGAACTATTACTCTCCCATCTGCACAACATCAGCATCCGCTGACCAATACCAAATTACACTGCTCAGTAACAGAGAGACAAGGGTGTGAACAACCTGCCCAAGAGACTGCACACCAGTCGAACAGTTCAACTCAGTCCCATTTTGATTTCTTGGCCAACAGCCTGATAACAGATAAAATGGCAAAACCACGTAGGCCTACATAAGGCTTATCTGATACACAGTGTTGCCCGTTTCCATCTCAAATTATGCTGCTAGCTGGCACATAAAATGCATACAAATGTCAAGACAAAAACTGTCAGACAAACCTTTAACTGTATTGAAAATGTGACTACCATCAAAGCCATGGTCTGTTTAGTCTCACAGAAATGAAGAGTGAGAATAGCAGGTATACCATCATATTTTACTTAAGCAACTAATAACAGACTCAGACTTATAAAAACTGTTACAAAGTTGATAGCTGAAAACGTTTGTAAGGCAACACAGTATGGCAGAGTTCAAATACAGTTAATACAAAAGCACTATGAAAGAACACACCATCTGAAAACGTTTGCTTGTCGACACTGTGCAGTACAACTGTGGATGGTTTTTAAAAAAGATGCCTGTAAACCTCCTACCTTATACTCCAGTGCCTCTATAGCATTGCATACTGGCACAACACAAACATGACCACAATACAGCTATTATTTACTGTAAAACAATAATCACATGATGACTGCAGTTACATACAGTAAACCAAAACTCAGAAATCACCAGGTAAGCTAACAATTCTGTGTAAGATGTGGCTCTCGCAGCTGGCAAGTATCAGTGGACGGGATTACAATCACACAATTCTGAGACAGTCACGACACGCTTCACTGAGCATGAAAACAACAACATAATACTGCATAGAAACCAGCAAAACATCTACATACAATACACTCCAACAACACAAGCCAAGCAAAAATATGTATGCTTTGGGTTTCTCGACTGATCCCAAAAAGTTGCTGACCCCAATGATTTTTTAAACTATCCACATTTTTCTGGTTTTAGTGAAATTTCTATGTGCTCTTTTCTGCACAATATACCAGGGATAGGCACAAGATGTTAAAGCCCGAGACCGAGACGAGACCGAGACGTTGGCCTCGCCAGCCGGGACAAGACCGAGACGTTTGTAGGTCACGAGACGTTACCGAGATGTTAAAATAGGCCTACACGTTATAACGATTGCAGACGTAAACTTATTTTCACGTCCATTAATAATAATAAAAAAATAATAATAATAATACACAATGGCACTATAACATGGAGTCTACTTCAAGGGCACCATGCATAACTTCTTGTCACAGGAAACAACTTGTGACAAAAACTGCATTCTTGTCAATGACCGTCATCATTCATGAGACATGTCTACTTACAGCTTGCAAGTCAACTCTAACTAAAATGACGTCTTTGGCACGAGATGTAAATAGCCAAGACCGAGATGAGAGCGAGATGTCAGCCTCCCGAGACCAAGATGTTGTCATTTTTTGTCGAGACGAGACCAAGACAAGACCGAGACCACATCCCTATATACTGACAGACAGAAATATTTTTGATCCTATTTAAATAATATAATAATATATTACTTCAAAACAGTTCAATCATAGAGAAAAAACACACTAGATGCCTATTTATCTGGTACCAGCCAGCCAGGACAAACACGGTAAGAGGTATGCTCAACTATATATCAGCGAGTGAAGGAAATAAAAAATTAACCGACTGACCATCCCTACACTGTTGGCCATGAAACCCGAAACACACATATTATTTTGTATGGCGTAAACTAGGCGTCAACGTGGAAGTCTGTGCAGGAGGACTGTTCCAAATGGTGTAAGCTAGGAGACGGCTAAGTCCGCCACCTGACGATGATGCAGCCATGTCAGTGATGGTGGATCAATGTAAAGTAACAGTTCTCTTGCACAAACACTGTCCATAACCAAACCATGATGGACAACGAGGTCCGCTGTGCAATGGAGGGCTTACAAGTCTGTCATCATCATTTGTCAGCTGACACTGGCACAGATCTGCCATGCAAGTAGCTGACTGCGTTCTACAGACAGAGGCCGAGGTGATGTCACTGACTCATTGTCAGGTGCTACTGCTGCCTCCCCTATACATAGACAACACCGTGAGCTTATCACAAACACCACAATCACCACTAGTCTTCAACAGAAAAGCTGAGATGTTATGATTTCGACATTCGATGTTGCCAGTGGCATCAACTTCTCAGAAGAGACTTCATTCCATTTTGTATCCAGTCATTATTTGGAAGCATTTTTAACAATATTTTTGCTCCATACAGTTTCTAGTCTACTGTTTTAAAACATAGTGTATATTTTGTAATTTTGCCACAGTTTTAGCAACAATGTCATAATATTACAGTCACCATGTCTAATTATCTCTCTGTACTGCACTGTGGACTCCATGCTAAAATTTCTGATTATGCCAAATGACATTAGATGACATGTGCATTAGAGGTTTTTTTTAAAAAATGATATGCGCTATATAAATTCACGTTTTCCTTACTTACTTACTTACATAAAGCTAATGAGCCTAAATACTGAGTTTAATTTGAATATTCATGACAACTGTGCATTCCACTGCAGTTCAATCTGCTATTTTTCAGCACTTGATCATCAAAGTAACCCAAACATAGACAAAGTACGACTAAAACAAACAACTCCATCAAAATATTGGATGCTAAAAACCTACAAGTATCCAGTTAACCCTAATTTAAGATAGCCTCGATTTAATGCATGGATGTTAAGGTCATCAGTCGTTTGCTGGCTTTCAAAAAATGCAAGTATCTGAATACTTAAACACTGAACACTATTCAATGTCAAAGCTGCACTGAAAATGTTCACTGAGAGTCGAGAACAAGAGTACGATACCACGTCTGAAGTCGATGTAGCCTTCACCTCCAGCGATCACTAACATTATGTCTCTGTTTGACTCCTTCTTGTTAGCTTCTCCCTCAACCTCAGCACCGTCTGCAGTCTGCTGACCACCACGGCCTGCCGCTGACAGCCCTACAGTCCACATTCCATTAAAGTCAGTAAAGTTTAACTACATCTGTTGAACAAATAAGTTTAAAAAACTTTCCAGTAATGTAATTAACATATGCAGTTATAACAGAAGCTTTAAACTCTGAGCCATAAACAACACATACATAATTTATTACGTTTACTTTGGTGGAGTTGTGGTATCATGTTCATGAAATAAAACACTGACCCAGCTTAGATGCACTCCGATTTACGCTGCCCTGCCACATCATCTCAATCATGAGTACCCAGAAATACTTGGGAGAATAATATAGTCTATAGCATGAAGATGAAACCGAACTTGAGGTAATAAGTACCGTTCTTTCTTCTTCGGCTTTCAACTCCAGCAGAGGCTGCTGACAATGCCACGTCACGCTACATAATCCTTTTTCCTGATTTCTATCAAAGTCATCTTCAACCTTCCCATCTCTTTCTACAATGTTCTTCTTTACGCATTTCTTCATCAGTTTCTTATTCCTATATTTATTGCCATTTGTATTATTATTTTTTATAACAAAAATACCTGGTACTGCAACAAAGAATTTGACGGCATTCTTGTAGCCATGGTAGCTGAGCTGTGCGTGGTTGATGCAGCAGTATGGTATTAGACCAGATGACGACAATGATGATGATGACGATGTGCCAGGTCTATCAGATGACTGTCCATCACCATACACCCTAACTACTCCACCAGGTCGACCAGCTGATGGCAGTGTAACAACCTGCCTATTGCCTACAATGGGAATCCACAACGGCGGCTTTAACAACAATTAAGCACTCTTGAGTTAACTCATGGGTTGAAATGAACATAAAATGATGTCTGAAGAAAAGTCACTAAATTTTCTGAGTAATTGCTGCAGCTTTTTATGATAAATTTAAAATTAAAAATCAAGCAGTTGCATTGCTATAGTGCAGTCCATAAAACGTGTCATCCATATCTGACTGCAAATTGTCAAATGTTAACCAACTTTTGTAATTTCTGGTCTATAATTTTTGGTCACTGCCAACATCTCCTTAAATGTACACACATCATGTACTAAAATTGAAAAAAAAACACTATGATTTATATAAAAGTTACTTCAAATTCAACCTGACAATAATTATTTACCTTGATGTTTCAATCTCTATCAGAGAAATTCGTCAGAAGAAGCTTGTTCAATTCTTCTTCCGGTTCTTGCCACGATAATGATGTGATGTGGCAAGAAATTGATCATATGTGTGGCTCAGTGTGTAAGTGTCCTCAATAATTATTGTCAGGATGAGTTTGAAATAATTTTTATATAAATGTTTCACCAACCTAAAGAATATGTTTAATTACGATACTTATAAAAGCAAATGTCAGAAACTGTGTCAGTAAAATAATGACAATAATTATTTATTACTAAGTATATTTAAACAGCACAAGAAAGCTGCAACATCGAACAATGCAGCTAACATATCTATCAGATGAACGCAAGACAGTAATCCACCACATTCACAATCACATGTGTCGTGCATGCAACGAGTTCCAAGCTCCGACTCTGTTAACTGAAAAGTTGTCATGTCAGCAGTCTAATATAATAAAACATTAAAAGTACACAGAGAACTGCTTCAAGTTTATTTGCCTCTTTCACTTTGGAGATTTCTGATCTGTACATTCAAAGGCTAAATGTTATTCATGCTGTGTAACCAATGGCAATAAAGGTACTGATGTCATGTTGCTAACAAAATTAGTTTAATAAACTTCAAAATCCAAAACAGAGTGTGCTTGATCTTGACCCCGTGAACTTGAAACTCGAGTGCAACTCTGATATTTTTAACCGAAAATAAAATGAAGGACTCGAAGCTGCTAAGTAAAGACACTTAGAAGTAAGACAAATGAAGGACTCCAGTCACTTCAAGCATTCATTCCTGTAAGACATATTCTGCAAAATCTGAAAAAAAAACATTTACTTTACAAAAAGTAACCATAACATATATAAAACGTACTTTCATGTGCAGAATACGAGTGCAGAATCCCGGCTGAATTTGCTTTAAAAATAAGCAAAACATAACAATTCCACAGTGCAAATATGACAACTTGCATAAGCAAATGGAGGCAACACAAACTCACATCCAGATAATATGCAGTGGCAGTGCATAGACTAAAACGATGTGAATGCAATTAGTAAAGCCATACAATACTGCACACAGGAAGCAAGCGGGTAAACAGCGCCTAGTAATCTAAATTGAAAATAAATGCAGCACACTCACACTGCACAATATTTAATGGACAATTTTTGATAATACAGGACTTTATGGTCTTAACTTCTGAATAATGCTTTCAGATTTGTAACTAATGTTACAAGTTACTATCAAAGTGGACATTGCATTATACAGAAGATTTATATTAGTAAGTAAACAATATCAGTTCATTACTGTAACAGGAAAAAAATTAAGAAATACATGCACATTAAGTAATATAAACGAAATCACTTTCACATTCATCTATCATTTCTGGGGATGTTTACAAATAACATGCCAGTCACAAACAAACTACATGCAAAAATGCCAAAAAATAAACTAGGGTCACTGCAAGAACACAACAAACTCTACCATGCAAGAACCAGATGCTCATATCATTCAACATAATTACACAAAATGTCTGGTCGACTTACTTTCAAACAGTGGAATTGACAGGATGACACCATTGCCTGTGCCAATCCACAGACGGTTGGATACTATCAACATGCAGTTGATTCGCACGAAAGAAAAGCCGAGATTTCCAGTACCTGAACAACCAATCCACGTAATATCATACAAGAGCATCACAGAGCCATCTAGCTGTGACCTTGACCCTTGACCTTTTGACCCCCAAAACAATCCCAAGCATGTCCTAGGCTGGACCATACACATGTATAAAGTTCAGTCACACATTTGGTACAAAGGAACTCGAGTTATTGCCTGGAAACCAAAAGTCATAACAGACCGACAGTGCATTGTATCACCTTAAGATGGGCACCTAAAAAGCAGCATAGCTGATACAACTCAACATATTACAATGTTCGAATGTAGTAGAAGAAAAAATATTTAAAACAGACATTTTTTAGCCGAAAATGAATGACAAAAAAGTGATGATAACAACATTCAAGACGTAGACATTATAAGCAGCAAGTGTAAGTCGTCAAGAGTGCAGCAGTATTATACCAATAAACTTGCTGACGACAGGCTCAACATCGACATCCTGCAGGTGATGACAGGTGGTTGCATGATAGAGCCGCAGTGTGCTGTCCAGACGAATGGACACCCAGACTCCTTCACCCACACACGCCATCTGTCGTACCTGACTCTCACGTCGAGGGTGCACGTCAATCACACTCTAACAAATGTCAGTGAGATAACACGACATGTAATAACAATACAAGCAATAACAAGACAGGCTACACAACTGCACTCAACTCTACATCTACATCAAATGGTATCTAACTATGCAAACAAACACTTAAATGTTAGATTTCTTGCACGCAACAGCATTTTTTTCTGTTCTCTTGCATTGCTTTTCAGCTTTTGAGCATATATTGTGTATTCTCTATTGCAGTAATCTTATTCTTCATGGGTATAGCCATCAGATAGGCTTACAAGCCCTCCAGTGCTGAAGACCAAGGAGTTCAAACTCAGTGCACTATTTAATGGCATTCATAACCACGTGATCACGGAATAACAAAAAAACTTGTCTGTTGCCACCGAATGTCTGTCACCTGCTAACTTTCTACAGAGGCTGTTTAGTCTATATCTGTAGTTTTCAAACTTGCTGCTCCATGGACACCTATCTTAGGCAAGCATAGCATGTGCATCATAAAAAATTACCACCTAAATTATCATGAAAAGTGTGACAACACATTTCTACTTACATGGTGCTGTTTCCTGCAAACATATTATTCTGCTGTGCCCAAACAGTCATTTTCAGACTCAATAATCGTAACTATGTTAATGCTAAAGCCAACCGTGCATCAACTAATGACAGAGTGCAGCAGGTTGGCAAAATTACCTCAGTGCCGAGTGTCTCAGGCAGCATGATGAAAACCTGATTACGATAAGCACACCACACTCGATCGTTCACAATGCACATGCAGCGGACAGCAATGTGTGGCTCACCGAGAGTAACCATGTAATAACCTGTGAGGTCCCAGCTAGCATCTGTCACAAACAATAAAACCACAGTGGTGACTGATTTCTTGTTTCCACAACTAAAATCAATGACTTATGAATGAATGCCAAGACTGCTTAGCCACAGCCAAAAATATGGATTCGTTATCCATTCCTCAATTGGTTAATTTCAGACAGAGACTACAGTGGTCTATAGTTAAGAATGAAAGATACCATAAAGTACAGAAAAAGTATTAAGTGAAAAATTGCAGAGAAAAAGCAAATAAGCTTAAATTTCACTTCAGACATTAAATGGAAAAAAGTCTGTGGTCGTTCAGCACAGTTTTCTGCTCAATCTTGCACTGATCTTTAACGTGAGCTAACGGCTCACTAACGTGAGCTAACGGCTCACTAACGTGAGCTAACGGCTCACTAACGTGAGCTAACGGCTCACTACTAACGTGAGCTAACGGCTCACTACTAACGTGAGCTAACGGCTCACTACTAACGTGAGCTAACGGCTCACTACTAACGTGAGCTAACGGCTCACTACT
>Ga0126335_1003006_pt1 | contig 10327 bp, 4 predicted proteins | sample OlaspJWI45metaG_FD_108409 | JGI IMG/M metagenome (GOLD analysis project Ga0126335, IMG submission 108409) | Marine gutless worms symbiont microbial communities from Oahu, Hawaii - Olavius sp. 1 OAHU.JWI-45 metaG | ecosystem: Host-associated > Annelida > Digestive system > Unclassified | place... | reverse complement strand
TATATATATAGATTACATAACATTAGCCTACATTACCTGCATCCCAGAATGGTCGGTGATCAATCCACTTTGAGCAGAATGAGCTGTAAATGCGTGACTGGACAACGACATACGAAGTAAAGGAATGCGTGCAATCTGAGAGTTTCAGCATTTACGCCATAATAGCGTCAAATAATTGACTAATGGTATTTTGCAGACCACCGCAAATGTGCAAGCTACCGTAATTTAAATGGAGCAACAGCAATGAGTTGCGCAACAACCATAGGAACTTGCACACCGTGTGACAGCGCTTTATTATCATTAAGATGCAATGCAAACACGCGTCCGCACGCCCCATGCAGTCGTGTCACGGTTGATATATATATAACGGACCTGAATCGTGCCCATTTCGTGTTTTTCAATATAGCTCGTATATGCATGGATAAACACAATATGTATCTAGGTGTATATTTGCTTACCGCCCACGCCACCATTATCTGATAGGTCGTTTGAGATCAGTGATAGATACGTGTGCATTGTGCTCAGAGAATTCAGTCCCATTTTGCGACCTTCCGAAACAAAAAAATGGAATGTCGTATAAAATCGGCGATGCTCTCAATACACTTTAATTTCAGTAAACGTCGTTCTGTATATGAAGCCAAATATTTGTTTAGATGTCACATTAGAAGTTTAGAACCGGTTTATGCATTGAATTATCTTGAATTGATACACAACGTTAGGCCCATATGGCCTATGCATGCATAATGGTCGTTGTTGACCACCCGCGTAGTTTTGGGAACGTCTGTCTGTTTGTCTGTTAGTCATACGATAACTTTATAACTTTCAAAATCTTTGACCCAGAAAGTTCACAGAATTCTTGGGTTCGTATATCAAGGTCATCGGGTCAAGGTCGAGGTCACGATAATGAAAGAACAAAGAAGATGCGGGTGGTTCCGCCTTAGGTTAAAAGGCAATCTTGTTATTACCTTTTGGCGGTTCGTGACTGAATAGCATGATGGAATGTGGACCAACACTATTCGAAGTGTTTTATCTACATGTTTCTAGTCGCTGAAATAGCCTTAAGAGATGAGCCTGGGTAGTTTACGATGACATTGTTTGATAACTCTTATGAATTTCTGTTAGTATTATTTTGGCTGGCGTCACTATCTGTATACGTATTGGACGAGAATCGCGAATTTTTCTTCCCACCGGTTGCTAGACATTTTTTGTTGTGCCCGGAATCAGAGTGACCTGCGAGTGACGGTGATTAACAACCGCTGCTTTGTTGATGGTCGACCAGTGTAAAATGTCAGCCAGTAATGAAAGCCGCGATGTGACTGCAGTGTTGCATCTCCTCACTCATATTCTGTGGTATTTGCTGTATAGTTCCGCAGATACACAACGCGCATTATCGATTAATACCACACTGAAGTCAACTGAAATTTATCTGTACACCGACTGACATGCAATAACCCGCCGTGGAATTCTTTTTAAAAGCAAACCACCCGGGTCTCCGATGATGCCGAATTCGCTATACATTGAAATCAATCAATCAATCAATCAATAGTTTTATTTCAGGAACAAGCCCATATCAGAGACAGACAGAAAGACAGGAAAGACAGACGAAACTAGGACAAGTGAAGGAATATGCCCCGGGCTTTAGACATCTCGTGTGGCAATCCAGCGTCAACTGCCACAAATGTGTGTTTATTGTGCTATTTTCAAACTGAACGGTAAATCTGTCCATTTGCAACTGCGAATTTCTCTAGAATTACATTACATTGCATATGATTTCATTCCCGTGACACAGTTCCGTAGCGAGCGGAACCAGTATACGTAAACACTGGATATAATAAAATGCAGTTGGTCCACGTCGTAGTTGAGTGTATATGCTTTAACGAAAAGTTGTTTTGACGTTTCGTTCGGCATCCAACGCTGCAATGCAGTTGAGTCGTCTGTAGCCACCCGTTTTACTGCACGCGCAATACCGTAGCTCACTGGTGACTGCGAACGACGTTATCGACAGAAATTGTGCTTGAGCACCTCATTACGTGACACGTAGATCCAATGACGCGATGTCAGCACTGCCGTTAATTGGCCGCGAGAATTTTGCTGTCTGCACGGGGCCTCAGGTGCGCTCAGCCTCGCTGCATCTGTACGGGGTGAGGAACCTTCTTGTCTCTAGCTGTGCTTTGCGTCAAATGCCTTGTGGCTCAAATAACCTCAATTGCACAATTTCCGCTAGCGTTTTGGACAAGACATAGATTTTTGATTGTGCTTGCATGTCGATGATTAGACCAGACACGCCTTCTGGCTTCTCCTGTAGATCACAATATTCAGTGCTGCAGTGTTGCTGCTCTGTTGGTCTCTCGATCGCTGCACCCCAAATTCCATCAACCCTGCCTGACATTAGCACAATATATATACATCTTTATTCACCATAAAATGGTAGGTAAACACATAAAAGACTAAAGCAATAAACGGTAATGACCGAACACAACAGTAAACTTAACTAATTTACACAGGGACGTAAGCTAATTTATATATACTTTATTCACCCGCAGCACAGGTAGTAAAAAGGAAAAAATAGCTTGTGCATAACAGAAAGCAAGTATACACTTATGTTATTGCCAGATATTCAATGTATTTATTTCTAAATTTTATAGTTCTTTTTTGTAGAACGGTAGTCGGCAACTCAAAACGAAAGTTATACTGACATGACTGGATAATTTCCATATTTGTTGTTTTAAACAATTTCATAAAAAACCTGTTAACAACAAAATCCAGAGATTTTAAGTCTGTGGAGGAAAGATCGAAAGGTTCTAGCCCGTACAATAATATAGGCATACACATGCTTTTTATTAGTTGCAAGACAACTTCTTCGGAGGCCAACCGGCCAATCTTACCGAAGATGGCATTGACGCCACGATAGAAACTTTTTTTGCATTAACAAGTGAACACTTAAATAAACGTGAGCCAATAATATGGACGCCTAAATACCGCAATTCATTGGTCCATGCGATTACAGAGCCGTTTAAACTCACGACGTTGGCACAAGTGGCATCATAGCGGGGGCCAATTTAGTCTTACGTTATGCGCATTCGGTTTCTGATCGGGTAGTTCACGAACCTTTTCAAATTTGTTGTAATCGAGTCGGTTTTCAGCTGCAGGACATTCATGCGTTGGTTTACTGGTGTTTCGTCAGACTAAACGACGTAATTGGTTGGTCATGGAAGAGCAGCAAAATTCGAGTATATGGGAAATTGGCTAAAACACTTGTAAAAAACTGCTTTGCGTACACCCGTCATCATATGAACCTCGGGGCTGGTCCCGGGAGCTTTGTTGGAATAAAACTCTACTTCATCTACTTACTCGCTTCATCACGTGAGCTGTTGAAGTGAACTCCCACAGCGTTGATGACGGCGCAAGAGTGCCGCCGACCGGACTGTGTCTGAATCGTTGTCGACCGGCGCTAGCGGCGGCGGGGACAGCTCAATCGATAGGCGTTTGACGGGCGGTGACCGCTTGTTTAGTACCGGGACCAGCAACGTAGAGCTGGCACCGGGCGATCAATGCAGCTGATTCTCAGTGATGAAATGGTGTCAACATCAGGGCAGAGAATGTGACGACTGGGTACTCGGCAGCGACAACATTGAGGGGAAGAAAACGATGTGACACCCGAGTCATTGCTTCAGAAAGAGTGCCCCACTCGGCAAGTAGTAGCTCATCTCAAAGGCTGGAGTTTTTTCATACAAGGTCAGTCCATCAGAATGCCACCCACGCTTTGAGTGAAGGTGACTATTGGCGGCATTAGAATGCCTGGAGATGGCATAAGAAAACGACCAAGGCCGTCATGAACATGAAAGCACGACAGCACACACCTGTGTGACGTAATAAACGTCTAACGATGCGCTTTGATGTTCTGCGCCAATCACTGATGAGCTCTGCCTAGGAGTCTCTTTTTAGTTGCTGCAACAGACGAATCGTCAACGCAGCGTGGCGCAACGTTGTTTACGCGTCTCGTTTGTGCCGAATTATTACTCAGATCGAAGTGTTTGTTCCGTTATTGGAACGCCCTGATGTGCAGCTATTTTCTCAGTCTTTCTGCACCGATCTATCTAACGTTCGTCAAGCTGGTTGAACGTTGGACGTTGGACATTCGACGGATATTTGAAATTAGTCTCTTGGAATACAGCGCCATATATTATAGCAGTTAAACATATTTATGACTTGTTGCACCCGAGCTCTATTAAACGCCACCAACAGTCATTTATTTCTACTTCCGGTTTTCGATAGGCGACCCGGCTAACCGGAAGTACAAATAAGTGACTGTTGGTAGCGTTTGATAGAGCTCGGGTGGAACAAGTCACAAATATGTTTAACTGCTATAATATATGGCGCTGTATTCCAAGAAACTTATTTCAAATATCCGTCGAATGTCCAAGGTCCAACGTTCAACTAGCTTGACGAACGTATCTATCTATCTATCTATCTATATGTATGCTTATGCACTTTTCGCAGTTTTCTCCTACCTGAACTGGAGTGAAAACGGTCGGCCGATTTTGATTAAATTTAGCAGTAAGTGAGTTCATCCTAGGCTCTGCTAGTATGAATACGAAAATTGCAGTAAAGAAGTAGGTGAGTAGGGTTTTAGTCGAACGCAGAGGGCCTATTCTACAGTTCCGAAACCAACGAACACGAAGGGGCTCAGAAAGTTGCCCCCCGACTCTTGCGTTGTGTAGCAGAAACCTCCATAATGTGCTAAAGCTTTTACGGTTTTCAAAGGAAGAGATTTTGAGTATTTTTATCTTAACATCTTTGATAACGTGCGTACAAAATAGTTTTTTCGATTTTTACCACCCGACGCAGTGCATTGGCGCGGCATTTGCTATGGCGACGTGGCTGTCTGTGCGTCTATCACGTTGATGTATTGTGCCCAAACGACTGAATGGATCATCATATGACCTTCACCAGATTGTAGCCCAGCCATTATAGTTTTCCCAATCCAAATGTGAACCCGATAGCTCGAGGGATTCCCCTAATTGAGGGCATTAAATGGGAGACCGGTAGGTAAAAGTCGGAAAATCAGGCCAATATGCTGTCAAGAGCTGCCCTCTCGTGAATGACTGCGTGTCGCAAAATTCGGCCAATAAATCGCAGTCATTCGCCAGAGGGCAGCTCTTGACAGCACAATATCGGCGTGCACAAGTGTCGGACGGTTTGTCGGCGATAGCTGAGCTTCTTGTTTTAGTTAGGCCCAGCTTTGACATTATAGTAGTTTTTCAGAGTTACGCGAAAAGTTAAATTCGCTGCAGTGTTTTACTGCCGCAGTGAACGCACGGGTGACGTCACTTATTGGATCGTCACTTACTGGCTGGCGTTGTGGACGGGTGTCACGCTAAAATGTCTACCCACCGGCGTCAAAAAGTTACTAATCTCTGACCGGCGTTTGAGATTAACGTCTTGTGCAGTATTCATTTATTCATTCTTTTATTTATTATCCACATTAGTGAACGGGAAATTACAAAGCGAACGGAATTAGAGACTGCATAAGACTTTAGTGACCAGCTGAGTGATTTCTGGTCAATAATGACTGACTGTCATTACGGACGGCGTGTTAGTCGGCGGCGACATGTAGCGCGTATATTTTACGCGTGTCTGGCGTCACTTTGAAGCTTGCGTAATGGATTTTCGCTGTCAGACGACGCCGTAGGTAATACTGTAGCGGCACGACTGACTGTACGTGTTTCATCTGGAGACTGTACTTGCTGGTTGTACGTCTCTGTCGTTGTAAGGAGACGTCTCGAGGCCGCATGTCCTTCCGTCATGGAGGTCTGCGTGCCTATGTACTTACCACTCTCAGCTACTTGTGGCGTAACCGAAATGGAGTCATAGTGGTCACACGGCCCCCGATGACAAGAAGATTTTTTCTTGCAAACTTTACGGAAAACTTGCAGGGTGGCTCAAAAAACCTGCACATTTCCACTTGCTTGATGTTAAATTGATATAGCTTTGTGAAATCTCAACCGAATTTTATAATTTTTGGCAGACTTACACTTGAATAGATTCCCAACAAAACAATGCATGTACTGTCCACAGCACCTACTGTGCGTTCCTACACTACATTGTAGAAATAATGTTGTCCGTTTTCTGTGCTGTCTCAGTATGAAATTTGCTCTTGAATTATGTTGGCAAACAACTAAATAGTGTCAATCACATAAAACTGTACTGATCAGTTTACAAACAATGTTCAATATGTCCTCCTCTCAGCCAAAAAGAATTATAAAATTTGGTTGAGAGTTCACAGAGCTCTATCAATTTAACGTCAAGCAAATGGAAATGTGCAGTTTATTTTGGGCCACGCTGTATGTAGTTTCGTGTCAGAAAGTTCACGGATGGCGAAAAAAGCTAGGTGTCTGGGTCTTGGCTGTTTTTTCTCCAAATGATATCTCGGAACTGAAAGTAGATAGCAGATAGCAATTTTTTGACCATTTCGCGGTCATGGGTACCTTTCGTTATAACTCTGCCACTCACTGTCTTTCGGGTCAAATGCCCAACGCCGACATTATCCCAGTGCATACAGTAAGCTCTAGATGGGACAAAGGCGATATCTTATCCCGTTATTTCAATACAGGTACCTTACTGCAGCCGGTCTTAAGACGTTTAGAAGAAATAATTAAGATGCACTTGTATTCCTCCGAAAGTGCGGAGCACTGAGGAACCTGTGACGATAGTCACCTTATTTGTGTTTAGATGTTGACTAACTGGCATCCAATCAGCTCGGCCCCAACGCAAATCTAATACTGACCGTAACCCTTACTCTTTGGAACGAGTTCATAGGGAACGAGTTGACTGCATGCCAACCATCCAAATTGGATATGCCGTGTGGCGTCTTTTCAGATCCAGAAACCCAAGCTCTCCAAACGACACTGCTGCATATGTAAATATATTTAACACCCAGAATAAACACTGCATAGTTTTTTGTGAGTCTGAATTACTCACTGTAAGTAAGTAAAAGAGTAAGTTACTAAGGAACACTATACGTATAGGCGCGTGAATGCAATTACTAAATGCAGATGGCAAAGGCTGGCTCACAAATTTACTTTTTTCGTCTGCGCTTAAAGGTGTTAAAAGTACTGGACAGTCACGAATGTCAAACGTGAAGAGTTTCACGTGGCGGCTGCTGAATGTTTACAAGCACGAAATGCGACAGTTCGAGGCAGTGTAACGGCCTGCAGAACATGAAGAATTCAGAAATTGTCTACTGCGCATAATGTATCATGTAGGCAGCGGCTTTAAATTATTAGCGCGTTAATAAAGAATCAAATGATTTTTTGCCTTCGACGACCTGAGTGGCGGCCGTCGCCTCGCCCAAATCCCAGAACTTGATACGCCACAGGCATCAGAGGAATGCCACAACTCGCTGTCTGGACAACATCGTGAGTCATGTCGGCGGCTGCGTCGTCCTCGTCGCGGTCTCCGGTCTTCGTCGTCGACGGACTTTTTACTGTCACGGTATGTACAAAGTTCGGCGAGCGCGCCTTCGCATACGCCGGCCCGTCTGCGTGTACCGAGGACTTACGTGCTGTCACTTATCCTGGACTGTTCAGAAAACAACTTAAATACACTTTTTCAGTGTGGCGTTTGATGTCTGTTTGACGATGTTAATGACTATGCACCTATGTCCTATCGTAGTATTAGGCGCACTGTAAATTTTACCATGATGATGATGATGTGGAAACGACGCTTCATACTTACATACACCGTTCATACTATGTCTGCCACATAAAGGCATCGCAGTAAGCAGACTGTTTGCTAGAACCGTTATCCGTTGTGTCGCTTGCTTCGTCCGAACCCCTCGTGTATGTTGTGGTACAGCACAGTGTGTTCAGCACACTGAAGCTTCTAATCTCGGCCATAAGCCCCGCATTACCGTGATTATTACCTCGACCGCACCGCGATATATAGATGGATTTTATATTGCAGCCGTACGCATTAATCCTAGATAGAAGCTGGCGGATAATACGTGGAACAGATGGATAACGTATGGTGTATATCCCGTTAATATGCACACATAATCTTTATCTGTGCCTAAATGACGCTGTAGGTTAGGCTTGATGCACTTCGTTTGGCCTTAAGGGATGGCGGTTTAGTGTTCGCCGGGGATTCATCATGATTCCTTGACAGAACCCGTACTTGGCAAGCCACGGAACTAGGCGTGTAGAGTTGGTTAAATGAAAACCGATGAAGATGTAGTATCTAATGACTAAAGTTGTTGCACAACGCTGACACGAGCGTAGAGACTGTGTCTAACTGTCTATACATTGACGTTGTTCTCTGTCTCTCAAATAACGATATCGTCTCGGATATTGGATCGCTGAGAATGCTGGACACGAAAGCACAAGACGTGCAATTGCACAAATTCGAGTTTGTAACAAAGTATTCGGCGTCGTAAAAGTATATGGCTACAACGACTGGCCTTGTACGACAGGCAGCTGTTTACTGAATACAGTAGGCCGGCTGTATCAACGAAAAAGTTTGTTTCGCTCTTCAACTTGAAACTCGCTTCTAAACAATTGTATCGTGCACAACACTGACTTCGGGACTGCAAAATTTGCCCTCGTTGTTATTTCAGGAGTGCATTGTAATTATAGCTTCTCGAGTACTGTACTCTGTACGAGTTTTTTGTTACCGCTATTTACTGTTAACCAGACCTTCCGTTATTTCAAGAACTGTGTGACACTACAGACGAACAGATCTTCGACAGAATTCTGCACAATAGGCAACACCTTCTCCACTACTTGCTTCCCCCACCTTCGACTTCTTCACAGTCCTACAACCTCCGTAGAAGAACACATAGTCAGCTACTTCCTCAGCGTTCTGGACACCTCACGGATTCTAAACTTATTATTCGCATGCTATATAAAGTCATTTATTGACGATATAAAACACGCTGTCTACATTTTACTCAAAGACAAACTGATAATTTGATTGTATATCTTTAAACCTACCCCCACTATACCCAGTTTGCGTTTTGTCAAGCTGGTTAATAAACGAATATATGAGCATAGTATATACTGCTATACACACTGTGTTAAGGTCGCAAAGGCAACAGCTTCCCAATGACGACCTGAAAGTTAATGTTCCAGTGCTTGTTGGAGCTTTTTATGGACCTGGGACTTTTTCTATAGACTGACTCTTATTAGGCAACTACTTTCACCGCTAGCTTTTGCCGTATGTTGCGACAAATGATAGCTAACATCGAACGTAATCATCTACTGATAGATAATTCGAATCATGTCGTTATACTTCGCGACTGTGCATCACTACGACCGACGACAGATACAATCGTACACTGCAGTCTCCGGTCGGTTAACGTCGTTCCTTCACAGTCTTTGCATTTCGCGACAGACGCGTAACAACGTTGTCTAGGACGACCACGTCCGACGTAAGACACGAAAAGAGATGGAGATTTCTCCGAAAAGGGTTTTCTGCCAAATCACAGTGGCATAGCTAGGAATATAGGTGAGGGGCACACGCTCCGACTGTCACTCATCTTTCACACCTATCTTTTTGAAAATCTTTATTTTACCGATCAGTGGTAAAACGAAAACATTAGTAGAAACAACACATTGCGACATTTTTGGCTTTTTCGCAACCCCGATTTGCGAATCTGGGAAACGTGGCTTGCTTGTGCGATTGAGGAGTGAATTATTATAGGCCCAACACACATGCGGGCTATAAATCAGCAGCACTGTAACTGCATTACAAACGTAGACACCTTTCAAAGGACGTGAGGGCTATAGATTATGTCGGAAAATGGGTAATTCTTATGAATCTCGATACCAGACATTTTGGCTCACGTTTGTGAAGAGTAACTCATGCTTTGATAATAATATTAACGTTATTCTCTGCTTGTTTCGTGTGACACAGTTTACAAGTTTGTCAAATTTCGCAGATATCAGCATATATTACGGTGCCTAAAAACAAGTTCGACCGTAGTTTTAATCAGACTGCTGCACGTTATATGCACGTCCTATGGCAGACAGTGGCTTCTGTCTATTACTTAAATGACACGCGAAGGCTGTTGTCATACAAAAATACGCGTCTGAAACTGGAGACGTCGGAAACCTCAAATGCACTGCAGCCATTTGTCGCAGCTGCACGCAGACAGCGTGCATACAGGTATCAATGTTGGCCCAATACTAACTGGTAGGCCTAGGCAGGAAGCTAAGCCGCCAGTCAGGTATCGCCTGGCTGCAGTTCCTGCTGTATACCTGTACTGTTAATGACTCAATATCGTGAGCTACTTAGGCGCAGACAGAACCGAACGCATATATATATATAT
>Ga0126335_1003005_pt1 | contig 10328 bp, 11 predicted proteins | sample OlaspJWI45metaG_FD_108409 | JGI IMG/M metagenome (GOLD analysis project Ga0126335, IMG submission 108409) | Marine gutless worms symbiont microbial communities from Oahu, Hawaii - Olavius sp. 1 OAHU.JWI-45 metaG | ecosystem: Host-associated > Annelida > Digestive system > Unclassified | place... | reverse complement strand
TTTGTAATTAATCGATTTTTATGAAGTTATTTAAAACAAGTAATATTAATAATGTCAAATATTGTCAGGAATGTTTTTCATTTGATATGCCAAGCGATTTGTGGCGAAAACGAGTGGCTAACTACGAGTGTAAATTTACAGCCTTTACATACTGAGTTTGTTGCTTAGTTAAGTTAGGTAAGCTGTTTGTTCTGCTACCTTTACGGTGAATAAAGATGAATATAATACGGTGCTAAGTCACTGTCAGAACACAGACAGTGATTTCACCTGGTGTTTGAGCTCGTGACTTCTATTCACAGTTGCTTCCGCGTACATGCCAGTGTACTGTGGAGCATTTTTTACTTTCCGTTACTGTTTGTTTCTAAACTTGCGCACGTACTTGCGATCTTTTTATCTTTTCTTATTGATCTGCACTTGACGCAAAGATACTATATACTGTATAGAGAGAGACCAGCAGACTCACACATACCGACGCAGACAGTGACAGATCTCCGTCAACAAGCTGCAGTCAGCAACACAACATCAATACTGCAACACAAACGCTACAACTGAGTCGAGCAAGTATGGCTTTCTGACCGACTCAATGCTTAACAAGAGGCCAAAGTCGTTTTGCAAAGGCTGTACTGAATGACCCCCGCATACACTGCACGCGCTCAAGTCGGCTTCACTGTGCCGGGTTATTCGGTGCATTCGTGACAGACAGACTGACGAACAAATGGACACTGTGCACATCGGTAAGTATAGGCTGCATCTCGTGCATTCAATATAGCATAATAAGTTACGCAACTAACTGTGATGGTAATAACGACAAAAGTTTTAAAATTTAAAAAAAAGCACACCAGATTTTTAAAAACAAGTTCTGGCCCGAGCTAAGGCAAACACAGAACTGCAGATCAGATGAGGCTGCGGAGGTTGAGAGGTGCCTGGTTTAGACCCAATCAGTCACATTTAACGACGTCCGGGCCAGAAAATGAACCGGGCCAATTCTTACATCCCTGAAGCCCGCACGAGGCCACGTAACAAGGGATGAACAGTAACCAATGACTCGCAGAACAATATGCTACTTACTATCAGCACATTAAAGGTTTTCTTACGACAATGCGCTATTAAATCGATGTTTTACTTACTTACTTACTATCAGCAATACACGATGTGGCTGATGCTAATAAAGCAAAGTCTGTTGACTGATTAACGAGCATAATTACCCCATCAAGCAGCGTAAGTCCGTCTCGTACAAGCATGTCACGATGTCCACCACCCGTCGACAGCACGGTCACAGCGTCGAGCCTGCCGGTCGAGTTGTACAGCCAATAGGAGTTGACTCGATCGTAGAACTCCACGAGGTAAGGGTCTAACGCAACGACCGGCATACGATGCGGCGTCGCCTGAGTCACGATGGTGTGAACAGTAGAGACGTCAAAGCCGGGAACTGTAAAAAGAGCCCGAGCTATCATGCCTCCCTGTAGCAAATAAGGCAGACAACATACCACGACGGACAACAATTATAACAGTTTGCCAGCATGCTCTAGTGAGATGGTTAGGGCACATCTTGCAGATGGACAACGGCAGACTGCGAAGCAAGCAGGGTTCGGTTTCTGACGGCAAAAACCTGTTTCTGATAGACAAGTGGTTTAAACCGAATTAAACCGTTTAAACAGGCAAAAAAACAAAGTGCATGTACTCCCTGTAGGCACCGTTATTTCGTAAATTGTAACACCATACATGCAACATATCGGCGTTTTGGGATCGTATATCTGCCCCAGATCAAAATGTTTTCACGAACTTCGGTTGGTACGTAGACATGGGCTCCCCGAATGTGTGGAATGGTCCAAATATGATTCCTTCAAAAATCCAATTTGGCAGACAGTGGCGATGTACCAGACATACAACATGGCCCACTGGGCTGTGCTCAATTTCAGTAGCCCTCAGACAGATGCTAGCCTACAATGTGAGACCACAGATATGAGACTAGTGCATTGCTTAGTATGTCTGTTTACTTAATCGCTCTTAGGCCAGTAAGAAATTATACTGCTTGATGACGGAGGCACGTAGGTGTAAATGACTTGCCCAATGTTACTACGTAGTAGTATCCGGCTGAGACTTGAACCCATGACCTACTGGTTACAGATACGATGCTTTACTGAGTGAACAGCTGCTGTAAACAGTGGGAAAACCAACCCGCCATGGATTTGCGAGTAACAAAATTGTCAGTTCGAATAAAGTTTCAGCATCAGTGAATGCATACCATAGAATGTCCGACAAGAACCACGGACTTCGGTCTCGACGACTTCGGCAGTCGCGAGTACAGAGACAAGATTTTATGCAGACACACATGAGCAAATTCTACAACATCAGTAAGTAAAGCAAAAATATGATTATAATATGCACAAGGAAACACGACTTTGACAGGAAAATCGTGGGAAAGTTAAGTTCATTTGTACAATACACACACGACGTTCTACACGATGAACATCACCCAGTGCTGTTGCAGCGTTTTGCGAGTCTGGTGCTGTTATACAAGACGCTGGACTTACTTACTTACTTACTTAGGGTCAACGTTTTACTCGGTCCATTCTGGTGTTACGCACATCTGGCATGTTGTTTGTTTACGCAAAAATACTATAAAAATGTGTAAAAAAAAGCATATATTTGGCACCCTAATGATTGTCTGGAGAGAATTATCATTTATATACGGCGTAATATACATATATTATGCACTAAAACTGTTTTGGATTATGATTATTTTTTAGTTAACGTGTATAATATGCACCTTGACTAGCGGGCCTCTACTTTTGATACAAATTGCGCATATTATAATCAGTAAGTAAGTTCTTTAATTTACATATGACAAATGCACATGCAACACACAGTCAATTAAAAGATGCCATAATTAAAATGCATTGCCACTTTTAGCCACCGGCTCGGTGCACCCCAAAACATCCCGCCATCCTAAATCACAGTACGCGGCAACACGACACGTCTTATTCGCAACAACCGTTCGTACTGACTTAATTCATGTAAATTTTAAAAATTTAAATATTTGTTTATTATTACATCTGACAAACCGCAGATGAAATACAACATCAACCACAGGTATTAGCGATGCTGGAGCGGCACCAGTTGGCCACCAACTGCAACGTCTGCCGATAGGCTGCCAGCCTACCAGCACCGCTCCCGTGGTGCACTATGTCCCAGCTGAAGCATCAACAACCACTGCCTCAATTTCAGACGTCGAGATTGACTCCACTGCCTGACGAGGCCAACAAACTGTCATCAGCATGGCCACGTGTCATCAACTCACGCACGTGATCGTGTCTCATGATGAGAAGTGAAGCATGACTCACTCACACATTATAATATTACTTACTTGTTAAGCTCGTGATGGATCTCGTTTTTGTGTCATGACCTTGACCTTAGACTTCGTGACCTTTGACGTGTGTAGTGCCTCGGCTGTCATGCGACCAACACATGCACACGTCGCCAGCCCCCTAAAACTTTCTTTACGCCATAACCGCCATCCCAAAATTCAGACAGGTCACGTGTAATGTAATGTAATGCAAATTTATAGAGCGTGTCGTCATAAAAAATCTCTCACGCGCTAAACACTATGGAGCCGACGCTGTTGTGTAAACAGAACTGTCTTTAAATGCCGTCGAAAGCAGGTCAACTGTCAGCTCTGTGTCTCCTCTTCAGGTCACGTGACTTAGGCTATGCCCATTTGACCTAGTTTTGTAGTTGTACACAGTGCCTTCGTAGAGACTATACGCAGCTTTAAACGTTGCAAAAAAATTTTTAGCAAAGAAAAATTAGCAAAATTTAATAGAAGGCCACGTGACCTAGACTATGTCCCCCATCCACAACCCTCCACCCTTTCAACCCCCACGACCATCTCTGGAGTGTAAGAATACCACATGTCAGTGCTGAAAACAAATTTGGTCACCCCACACCACTCCCCCACCCCAACCTCCATGACCATCCCTGGGGTGTAAGGATACCACTATCCACATTTGGTTGAGATGCGCTGAAAAGCGTGGCTGTGTTAAGGACTTTAAGGACATTAAAAATTTTTTTAAAGGAATTTAAAGACAAGTGGGAGGCCTGCGACAGTCCTCAGATCAGTACAGTAAAGATGTCTCGAAATAACATTCTATGAACAAAGTTTTGTTTGCTGATAGCGTAGACATCTGTGGGTAGTATTAAGCCCATGACAGACGACCCAAGTTCTCCGTCCAAGAAACTTGTACGAGAAACTCGCACGAAAAACTCCGTTCGTATGTCATGCATTCTCGCACGAGTTTTTTCTCGTGCGAGTAACTTGTTCCAAGTTGGTCACAGCTCTATTCCGTCCAAGTTTCTCGTGCGAGTTTCTCGTACGAGTTTCTTGGACGGAGAACTTGGGTCGTCTCTCATGGGCTTTAGATTGTGCGCACGTTGACGAAGGTTGTGACTGGCGTGTTTAGAAACACAAATAAACTTACGAACATATTTCCAAATAAAACTATATATTGTTATTACAGTGAATTACATAAATCAGTGTTGTGAATGGAGAAATAACTAAGCCTTAAGCAACACACAATACGATGAAAGAGTTTGACGACAGTAACACACCAGTTTGTCGGGCAAGAACAGGACCAAACAACGCCGACATTTCCTGCAATTTAGTCACAAACATACATTTATCTCAGTAACAATAACAAAACTCCGTGTGGGTTCCGGAGCTTAGAATAGACCCACTCCGTATCCTGGTCGGATGTCGTAAGAGGCGACTAAAGCTAGCACTCCTCAACCTTCGTGGCCTCATCTGATTACTGATGATGGACTGGAGTGAAAGATGGAACATTCGGAAGAAGGGCCTCTCGTGGGAAGTCTTCCACAGAGGAAACAGAAAGAAGCGCCATATAACAGTTAGAGACCTCCCGAGGTTTTTAACATCCTTATGGAGGTTTTCATAGTACCCCGGTAAGAAATACCAGGGGCTTTACTGGGGAAAGGACTATGGGCCCATCTGTGGCCTGGTTCTATGAAGAACAACTTCGCCTCCACCGAAACTGAAACAATAACAAAGCACTTCCATACTGACTAAACAACAACTATCACCGTTACCATTACCTACTCTACGCGTGAAATTAACCAACGTACAGTACTGCACGTTCACAACTTACCTCGTTATAGTCCACAGCGAAAAAGTTGAAGTGAAAATTGTGATGCATGCTTTCTCCAAGCCGCAGTGCAACTGATCCCAGAGATCTCACTAAATAGGTAATACACGTCATGCATACGCACTGGAATTTTCACCAACCGACAAGTAATACAGAATATATAAAAACATGAAAGTAACAAAGTCATCCGAACCACACCAATCCCGGCACCTTATCAGATCAAGAATAAACTGTCACAATCTCTCACACGACACACTCATAGTCAATACTGCAACACAAACGCTACAACTGAGTCGAGCAAGTATGGCTTTCTGACCGACTCAATGCTTAACAAGAGGCCAAAGTCGTTTTGCAAAGGCTGTACCGAATGACCCCCGCATACACTGCACGCACTCAAGTCGGCTTCACTGTGCCAAGTTATTCAGTGCATTCGTGACAGACAGACTGACGAACAAATGGACACGATGCACATCGCTAAGTATAGGCTGCATCTCGTGCATTCGTGCACGACAGTACTGCCATGTTACTCTACTCACATTAACATCTCCTGATGTAAAATCACAAGTTTTAAAATTACACCTAGCAGAGCAAAATGTGACATTCGTGCCCATTACCGACACTCCGGCAGCAAAAATTACAAGACGAGACGTAACAAAACGAATCAGTGCTGAGCTATGATGTAGACATTTTGCAACGAAACTAAGAGATCGCATCCAGAACTGACACGCCACCAGACAGACCAGTAACAATATGACATGGCATTATACACTCCACGGCACTGTTCAGTGTGAGTCTGTGTCTGACTACCATGCACAATGTTTGCATCGGTACAAGTGTAATGTTGAAAAGGTGTTTTCTGGTCAGATGAATAATATTATAGAGTCTCATTTCATTCGTTCTATACCGACTGTACGCATGTTGCATTAGCACACTTCTTGTCTCAGATTATTATGGTTAGGGACGGTTTGTTATCATTGCCTACATGGTTTTCACGTGATCTTATAGATAATGTTATATCCAGTGTTTGTGTTTAGGCCTAGTGCTCTCTTTTACTGTTTTATTGTTCTTACTGCATATCTGTCTGTTATGTACTTCGTGTAAGATTTTATAATAATAATATTAATAATAATAAAAATAAATGCATGTTCACTTATCACCTATTTTTAATATGCAGTCCCTAGTTTTGCAACAATTTAACGTGCGACAAAATTCCTGGATGGTATTTGACAAAACTGCTCCTCATCGTCAGATCACAAACCAACAGACCTTGTTTGTAGCTGCCAGCACTTCCTGGAATGAACAGGACTGGAATTCCTTTCAGCCGAAACTTTGTCTGTCTGCAAACACACACACACACACACAGCTTCTTTCTATTCATCGTGCCAGACAGCAAGACTGCAACTCGGTGTCATATAATGCTGACGAGTGGCAAAATATCGACTTTAACACACCGTTTCATTTTCGATTTTTTAAAATTACCATCAGTTACACAGACAAATAAATGGACGTTATCAAAAACCAAAGATTTCAAAAAAATACGAACAAGAAGGCTGAAGCTGGCAGGTCATTGTGCCAGACACCCAGAAGAAGCTGCTTCTAACCTTGTGCTATGGGTACCAGACAGAGGTAGCAGAGGAAGGGGACGCCCGACTGGCACCTTCATCGACACTCTAATGAAGGACACAGGACTACAGCTGGAGGAAATGCATGCCTGCATGCAAGACAAAGGACAGTGGAGGACCACTGTAGCTGGAGCTGGAACGAGCTCAACATAGCAGTAGTAGTAGCAGTAGTAGTAGTAGTAGTAGTAGTAGTAGTAGTAGTAGTAGTAGTAGTAGTAGTAGTAGTAGTAGTAGTAATAGTAGTAGTATCAAAAACCAGGAAATTAAGAAGACCAAAAATGCTGCAGCTGAACACCAGAAAGCAAATGCAGATAAACAGATAAAAGAAGCGAACAGAAATGAACTGTTCACCGTATGGTGCCTCACGGTGACCGCTAACACGACATTCACACAAGTCATCTGTAATGTTCTTTGACACGAAGCTTGTGTTTTGCAAAGAAAACATGCATGCTCTATAATATTTAGAAATGTAGTGTGGTGTAAGACCATAAGACATACTGACAACTGAGTTGAGTTGCCTTACTCGACTACAGTTCTACACCGTCTGAGAGAGCACTCAGTAGTTCGGGGACAGTACTAGTTCGACTCGGGCACCAGACAGCTGCGTGGGTGAAGTCACAAGTTACATGTTTGAGCTTATGATGTCCTGGTTTGAATCCACGCCGCAACAAAGGAGTCTACCGACTCTGATAAGTAAGTAAAATTATATGGTTTCAATATCCGGTTTTGTGACTGTCGGGAGCCGGCACCGGATAGTGAAAAGTGGTCGGATATATGGCTGGAGGCAGATACTATCAGATAATAGGTACATCCCTACAATTTGACTGCAAGTACAGATAGATAGTGCTTTCGTAACATTGCTATTAAACTACAGCTGCTTAGCTCAGCTTGCTAAAGCTGATTTAGCTTATAACATACAAAAGCTGTTTGAATGGCATCTGTGAGTATGTGTATCTGTTGATAATATGACCAACCAGGAAACCAAAAAGTGGGTCACCGACCTATTGTGTCATTCAGTGGTTTCTGGGACAGCACTGTCACATCGACAGTGCTGCGTGTCAGCTCTTTCAGCACTGTCAACTCTGCTACCTTCAACTGATACAGCTATAAATATTCTTACTTACAAGCATACATTTCAAGTGTCTGCTAGTATAATGCCAAAAAATATTTAAAAAAAAAACAATTTTTCTAAATTACCTGGAATCAACTGCATATTTGCTGCAATGCAAAACAAAGTCATTAACATATAAGATAGCAACAACATGTATTACCATAGTTTGTAATGTTAACTGCCACGTACAACAAGCATTGTGAAACCCTCAAAATACACCACATTCAACGTTCCAGGTTCCTTTTACATTATGAAATAACTAAAGCAAATCTGGTCCAACGTCACGTCATTAATTACCGATAACAATAAATAACTATTTAAGCCTCATTGAAAATAAAAGTTTCCTTCATTGATAAGACGCAACAACATACCGCACAGCAGATGATCCAGTGTGTACTTTCTGCTGGTAATACATTTATAATTAGCTTTATGTTATAATGCTGAACATAAATTCATTGCTAATCAAAGCAATGTGGAACTATTTATGCCAGTTACTGTCAAAAAGCTAAATTGCTATAAGTATGCTTTATGTACTACTGTGTGTAATGCTTCATAGTATACACAAGAAAGTTATTTGTGATGAGTAGAATTATAACTGTAATGTGCACATACCCTTCTCCATAAAAGTAGAGATTATAATTAGGATACATCTTCTGAGCTTCTGCACCAATGTCCAGTTTCTGTACAATGACAGGACCACAAACATTCTGCAAAGTCCATACTTTGAACCTGCATATGCCTAGTTTAACATACTGCATCATTTGATGTCTATAAGTCATGTCGGCAAACTACTGCTATTATCACAAACAATGCAGTTTAGTGATTTACCGTTAGCAATATTTGTAACTCTGTACAGTCGAGCGACATTCGTAATCAGTAGCGAGTCAGAAAATTGCAACGATGAATGAGAAGCGTTTGAATTTGTCCAAATTTGCATTGCATTAATTGCGCGTAATTGCAACTTGTGATTGTAATGCTGACTGCAAGAGGTGAATTGCAGAAAGGTGACAGCGGAGGCAGATGAGGCAGCAGGTGACGTGAAACGGCAGCAGATCTTCTTGCGCGCACTAAACTTTATGTTTCAAAAAGTTAATGTACCCCATTTCCGACGCTCAAACCCCGAAAATTTTTACGTCCCTTTTATATCGCCACATAAGGCCTTCGCATACGCAGATTTGGCACTGTGCCAATGAAAAGTCTAGCCTAAGACTGGCGAGGACGACCGCTTGGACGTCGCCAATCCTATGGCAGACGACGGTTGACGGAGGCCCGGAGCGCTCGGGCGTGATCGTGCGATAACACCCGCTGATATCAAATACGCTACTTGCCATGTATTCGGGCAGTTCAAACATGTAAGTCATTTCACAGGCGTTGTCTTCGTAATTTTTCAACACGTCATACACGCCGAGACAAAACATAGACAGTATTCCACATAACAACATAAACTTTACAGCTGACGCCATGTTGAATTTAAGCAGGTCGGTTGTTTAGGGTTAAAGGTCAAGTATAGGGTTGCGCGAACTCAGCAATTCTTTGCTCGAGAGTCGGGACTCGTGAAACTGGTGAGTAAATTTCGCCGTTCATTTTCTTACCAAATTTCGGACTTGTTTTAATTTTTCTCATATTCTTGCACTACGTCATATTCGTCCTTATCCTAATTATGAGCGAGCCTGCATTATCGACTGTTGTTTACTCAAAACAACTCACTCACTCAAAACTTGTCATAGAAATATTTGATTACCGTAATAAATTACGCTGTAGGCTATCATAGTATTCTTAACCTTCAAATATATAGACTCCGACTCATAAGAGAACTCTGTTTACACTGTTTTTTTTTAATTTTTAGCATGCTAATGCGTTCGCGTCTCCTTGCTCGTGTACTTAAAGATGATTGTATAAAGATACTGTTTCGTGAATTCATCCTTAGTAAAATAATGTTTTATATGCTGTGTCTGCATTGGGTGATTACATCAGTGAAGGTAATGTAGAGCGTGTAAATAAACTTTAAAGCTAAACGCTATAGCTTTACTGACACATTACACATGCCCTAGCAGTTTCTGACCAGTGGTTTTGCAGTTGCTTCTACTCACTCACTCACCCTTCTTCGTGGGCATCCCATCCATATAATACAATACAATACAATACATTTATTTCAGACAACAAGGTCCATAGCTACACAACTACGAGAGAGAAACAGACAGACAAGAACAAAGAAAACAGACTACATAGAAACTAATACAGTTGTAAACTTCACTCCCACAGCACATTGTCACAGTACAGAACACTGCACTCAAAACTCAACACTACTACTACTGTAAGACCTCTCCTGCCTATACCCCTGACGGCTGTGGCCGGCGGCAGCGACCTTGAAGGAGACTGCGGGGTTTCGGGATTGGCCGGGCCTGTAAGACTGCGGGGGTCTCTCAGGGTGGACCC
>Ga0126335_1003004_pt1 | contig 10329 bp, 6 predicted proteins | sample OlaspJWI45metaG_FD_108409 | JGI IMG/M metagenome (GOLD analysis project Ga0126335, IMG submission 108409) | Marine gutless worms symbiont microbial communities from Oahu, Hawaii - Olavius sp. 1 OAHU.JWI-45 metaG | ecosystem: Host-associated > Annelida > Digestive system > Unclassified | place... | reverse complement strand
TAATAAATAAGACAAAATTCCTAAATGCTGATGACTATTTGATCCGAATGCTGTATAAATATTCGTACTAACTCTCTGCAATATGCATTAGACTACTACATTGCCTACATTTCTCTCTCATTTTTAATCTGCACCAGCCATAATAACTTGAACTAAAAACTGTTCAACTGTGTGTATAAATGTATTTTAGCCTGTATGTATTGTGTGTATGTCTATGTATATGCCTACATCTATTTTTTGTACCGTATGTTGTCGGTTGCGTTTGACAACCTCAAATAAACGAATGTGATGATGATGATGATGATGAAGGACGGTTGTGATGCCAGTGCTGCGTCGCCAGCAATATACGTTTTTTATGGTTTTGTGATTTTATTGCATCTCAATTAAAATTTGTATATTTAGTCTCTTGAATGGTGAACAGTGTACCAGCCTAAACTCTTTGCTATTTATGCATCACGTCTCTTTGCACATGGTATGGTTTTGGCATAACAAAAAGTTTGATTGAACAGTTTATAGTTTTTTTGATGCTGTCTTGGCATCAGAAACTATATCAAATACTTCTTAAAATGTGTTTGCTATGAAGAAATTGTTGGAGGTATAGCCTAGTCCATGTTGAGCGTGTTAGCATTAATCACTCAGGTAGAGAACTAGTGTACAGGTACAGAGTTACCATTTGTTTGTAGAACGAAATCACAGCTCATTTAGTGACATGTGACATATAGTAGTCTTTGCTTGTTGTCTGATATTACTGAAGTCTGGTCTCAGTGAACCTGACAAGGAAGAAAACAAGCCGACATCAGATTCAGACGATGGCTACAGCAAAGATCTGGTACCAACTTTATCACTTGCGTTGAAAAGTTAAGCTAGTCCTAGATTGCCAATTTGTGCATTGAGGTTACAGTTGAATTTGCTTACTGAGACAGACAGGAAAACAGGTGACAATAAAGCCAGTGACAACATATAATGATGAATACATTCAACCGGTTTAACAGGGTAATGTGCCATTACTTCCTGCCAAGCCCACAATTTGTACAATACTGCGTCAGCTGTACAGAACTTTGCTGCCTATATCTGTGATGTCAACGACTGCATGCCAGCCAGCAGATTACCACTGAACCTAGAAAAACTTAGGTGATGTGGGTAGGGTCACCCCAGCAACTCGGGCAGGTAGGCATCCTCAACATTCCAATCCTGTCGATGAAGGTCAAAGTTGTTGAGTGTGCTTGCAATCTTGGAGTCATCTTTGACAACCAGTTGTCACTATCTACACGTCACTGCACTTTGCCGATCTGGATATTCCAACTTTGACAACTGCATCCAGTTGTTCAGTCATAGACAACAGAAGCTGCTAAAACAGTGATCCAAGCATTTGTCTGTTGCTTTATCTACTACTGTAACTCCCTGTTATACAGTGCATCTGACAGTCTCATTCAGAAGTTAGTCAGTCCAGAATGCAGCCAGATGATGTGACCACATTTTGCACTGTCTTTCTGTCTGGTGATGAGTGGAGTACAAAGTTGCATGCTTGGTGCATTAGTCGTTGTCAGGTCAAGTACCGGCATACTTAACTGACAATATCAACCTTGTCGCTGACAGTGGCCATCGCCTTCTCAGATCACCAGTTGACAGGACTCGCGTTGTACCATGCACCCACAATATGTACCACAACAAGAGTTTCACTGCTGCTGTGTATGGAACAGTCTGCCACCGAACTTACGACGCGACATCAGCTATGGACAGTTTAAGTCAACACTGAAAACATTTCTGTTTGGGCGGTAACTGACCGTGGCGCATTGTGACTTTTCTGCTCTCTGTGTGCGTTAGAAATACTCTTACTTACTTACACACTTACTTGCCACTCTGTGGTTAAAGTGTACTGTTTTGTAAAAGAGACATGTGTGTAAACACTGTACAGCTTGCCAAAAGACATTGCATGAAATTGAACTACCCGGTAGTTAAATTTTTGACCTCTCTAATTGCAAACATAACATTGTAACATAACCATAACATCGTTAGTGGCAGGTGGCATATGTGTGTTGTGAATAACTCAGCATTTTTGTACGATTTGTTAATAGACAGATTACGGACGTGAAAGACTTGAGTGCAGAGCAGGTTACCACGTGTGTTTTGATGTGTTGCTATTAGGAGATTGTTGACAGAAATGTGTCGGAACGTGTGGAATTGCTGCTCACTCCAGTCGGCAGTGCCAGACAAACTCATGTACATGTCTTAGTTACAACCAGGGAATTATACTCAGCTTCGCTGGGAATGCTTACTCTATGGCGAATATTGTGTAATACCAGACGTCTTTCTAGCCACAAGATGGCGCTGCTGTTGCTGATATTACGTATAGGCTGAACTTGCAAAGTTCTCTGTATCAAAATATTGCTAATGGTCAACATATATAACAACTGCTGATGTCATAAGTGAAAATGTTCTAAATCAGAGTTTTTGCTGGTGGAACATGAAAATCTCGAGTAATGTCTGCCACATAACGAAACACCCACTTGCTGTGCAAGTGTGTAACTTGATACTTGTTTCTCAGTTAGCTTCACAACCGCCAGGGGCAAGATGTACACAAAAATCTGTCAGTTTGCAGTCCCTGCGAAGCAGTATGTAAGTCCCTGGTTACAACCTAGAATTAATTTTTGTAACAGTTATTACAGCAAGTGTGTTTTGATATGCCCATGTTTTTAATCGTTTGTATTTGTTGTTGCTGTGCTATGACACTCTTTAAGGGGTAATAGGAAGGGTATTTAGTCTGTAAAAAAATTCAGTTTTATTGCAGTGATCATCAGTGTTTCTTATAGACTTTTGAAGGACATATTCAAACTGAGTTTGTGAAGGAAGATGTCAGTTGAATTACTGCACTGTGTAAAAGCTTTCTTATGTTGTTTTTTGTTTGTATGGTGTAAACTAGTGGCGGTACCAAGCTGTGATGGCTATTACATATACAGTGGTTTTCAGCTTCCTGCACAACTCGCCCCAATACCCTGCCCATCAGCTGACTGCATGCCGGTGGTCATCACGCTCCATTAACCACGTTGACCAACACTACGTGCATTGGTGGTTAGCCTATACAGTCCCTGACGACGCAAAAAATACTATTTTTTTGCCCTTCTGGCCAATTCCAAAACTATTTGCACTGAAAACCATCCCTTGGATGCCATGGATCTGCCGTAAAAATTTGAAGGCAATTGTCGCAGCCGTTCTCAAGTTATAAGCAAACATACAGAGTGGTCCATAAAAAATGTGGCAGTCTGTATTTAACTATAACTTTGGCTAGTCTTAACTGATTTAAATAATTTTTGTATCGCTGTAATCGTGAAGAAATTCTACACATACCTTAGTAAAATTGTCCGCATCACTTGAGATATGTGCACACTCTGCCTGATAAAATGCAAAATTACATTTCGGCTGTTGTTCATAAAACGTGTCAGTGTACATTTGGCTACAACTCTGTCATGTTTTGACCAATTTGAATCATTTTTACACAGATAAAATTGGAAATGAATTTAAATGATTAGACGTGCATTTACTTTCTTTCTGTATTAACAGCATTTTGCTAATGATGTCGTTAATTTGATATTACTTGATGATCATGTTTTCTGTGCACTACGCCGTCGATGAGTGCAGGCATTATCTGTTGGCCAGTGTCAATGCTGAAGGCGGACATTCTGAAAATTGTTAATGACTGCTACTCTAAAATGACATTTTCGTGATGACAGCACTGTAAATTTTATTATTGCCATTGATTTTCTGTTTTATTTTGCTTTGAACAATAAATGTACGACAAATAGTAGCGATTTTTAACTGCAAAAGCATTGTTATTTCATTTTACGAGGTATGGTGCGCACACTATTGAGGTATTGTGGTCAGTTTTACATTAGTTGCATGCAGTATTTCTTCACGATTAAAAATTACAAAATTTGGTTAAGACTAGCCAAAATTATAATCAAATATAGACTGCCACATTTTCTATGGGCCACTGTGTAGAGACAGACAGACACACAAAGAGACTTATGATATTGGATAATATACAGTCCTGTGAATAACAAAACTACATTTTTGTTTTTTTTTAATGTAGAATTAGTCTGATTAGGAAGAACAGCACTCAAATATTATGACACTTTGTGAACATTGAAAGATGATTTCCTCAGCAAAAAATTGCATGCAGTATTCTGTCTGCATAGTGGTCATGCATTTCCTTGCATTTGAGCAATTTTTCGTGCTTATTGTAAATGTTGTGAAATCCGTGTTTAGGAAAATGATCTTACAGTCAGTGGTTTAGTGAGTATGAGAGTGGACGTGACTGGAAGAAGTACAGTTAGTGAAGTAAGAAACAAGAACATCTCGTCACTAAGTCAGTCAGACCAGCAGCACGAGTCCACTAAACCCCAACTGCCGCTGACTAGGAAGGAACGTGCTGCAGCTGCAGAGGAAGCTGCGCTCAGGTAAGTGTTCATTGCAGCTTTGGTATTTTAGGCTGCATCGAATGCGTGACATGCAGAGTATTGTTACCGATGGGTGTTGTGTCTGTCCATCAGTCTCTCTGTCACGCAGCTCAACTCGGCAGCGTATGCAGTGTGTGCAGGGGTCATTCGGTGCAGCCTTTGCCAAATTACTTTAGCCTCTTGTTTTGTATGGTTGATCATTTTAAATCATGTAAGCAAGTGTAGTGATGCCTGATCTCTCAAAAAAAGTTGTAGCCACAGCGGTCTTCTGTAAACTTGTCGTGTATTTCTTAATTTTTAGTTCAGCTATAACAGAGCTGAACTAATCATGCAGAAGCTGTTTGAATAGCATCTGTATGTCTGTGTCTGTTAACCAAGGTGTTAAAAATCATTACAGCTGGACATAGCGACTTGTAATGTTGCATGCAGAGATCTATCATCCAAGCCTGCTTTGCACATGCCACTGGCATTGTTGAGTGTGTTTGAGTTGCAATGTGTGGTGAACAGACGACTGGCTGATGAGAAGCAGAAACAACAGCAGCAGCAGAAGCAGCAGTCAGTGTCAGGGTCATCAGTCAGCACTAGTGATGTCTTGACGGCAGATGTCCACGCTGATCTGGCCGTGGTAACTTGCTTGTCATGTCTTCCTTGTGTTTAGCAAAAAAGAATTAGATGCAGATGAATAACTCTGCAGAACAAAGCATATTAAAGCAAATTTCTTTGTTTGGCTTTCAGTTTTGTAAAATAATTGGTAATGTACACCGTGTTCGGGGAAAAAAATGAACCACTAGTATTTTCGGCATGACAAAGTTCAACAAATTTTCGTAATTTCTGGCACAGTTCATCTTGACATTTAAAAACAACAGTGATCCAAGCATTTGTCTGTTACTTTATCTACTATTGTAACTCCCTGTTAAATTATAAAAAGTACCATCACCACTTGCACAACACTGTGCAATGATGACATAAGTAATGATGACACAAATGCTCGTGCTGCCCTGGAGTTCTTGTAAAGAGAAACATCAGAGTTCATTTCGCTGCTACGGTGGCCTCCAAATTCGCCAGATTTCAATTCGGTTGACTACAGTGTGTGGAGCATACTGCAAGAGAAGGTGTACAAAACATGCATAACTAATCTCAACCACCTCAAACGTCACATCAGAATCAGAACTGAGTGGGCCAAGCTGGATCATGCCGTCATTGCTGCAGCTGTGCATCAGTGTCTTTTGTCGAGGTGGACAGTGGTCATCTCAAGCACCACTTTTAATTCTGACATGGTGTTTTTGTGATAACTGTGGCCTTTGAAGCTTTTGTTGACTAGTCGAATCGAACAGTTGCTATTTTGGTCTGATTTTCTTGCAGTTATCAGTTATGACACTGTGCATTTTAATACAGGACAATTGTTTAATTCACAAAGTAAAGTAGTAACACCGTTTAGGTTCAGTGGACATTTGTTATGTCAGTTTGGTTTCGCATTAACTTGATGTCATTCTGTGCAAAAATTACAACTATACATTTATATTTGTCAAAGTTATGCCTGAAACATTATTGGTTCCATTTTTTCTGGACACAATGTATGCTGGGTATTATCAAGATGAAGGTTCTGAAAATGCAAGATGTGAAAACGCAGGACAGGAAGCATTAGGAAATATGGTGGGACAATAAAATGCTGGACTGGCAGTAGTGTGTGTGGCACCAGTGAAGTTTCATTTTCTTGATCGTTCCTGCATTTTTAAAAATCTGTTTGATGCTTTTAGATAAAAGTGTAGTTTTGATTTATAACAGTCTGTTGCCTTGCTGTGTGAATAATTTTAATAATACATTTACGGGAATAAGTTTAATAATGTCATTTTTGCTGTCTCTGTGTGAGAGAAGCTAGGTAATGTCTTAGTCAGCTGTGGCCATGTAGTTACGTGTTGTATACCTGTAGCCATGAATACAGTATTTGCATTGCGGTGTGCAACATGTGCATTTCTGTCTGTGTTAGGAAAAAGAGTCACGTCTGAAAAAACTCCAAGAGACGACTGATAAAGACCTCGATGAAGAAGTACAGAGAACAAGACTTGACAAAGAATTGGCAATCAAGTAAGTGTAATTAAATTAAATGATGTGTTGTTTATGTCATTTTGGTTGGTGCTTAAATGTATTGTATTAGTATAAATTTATTTTTGAATGCAGGAAAGTGCAGCAGCAAATTCAAGAAGAAATGGAGAAGGAACAGGCAAATCTGAAGCTGACTCAGAATGCAACCCTCAAGAAACTACATCAGGATTTAGATCAACAGTTCGCCGACGAGCAATTTCGTCTGAGGTGCTTTGTTAGTGTATGTGTCTGTTATAGTATGTTATAGCATGTGAAGGGTGATAAATGATAGGTTAGGTTAACTGGAAATATAATATCAGAAATGCTGACAAAAGACTTCTTATTCTTAGAGATAGCAGTGTTTACATGTAGCCTAGGCTGTATGTGGTCTATGCAGCAACATTATCAACATTGCTGAGGTATTAAGTATTACGTAGTTATTTATTCAGTGAATGCTTTCGTCACCACGTCTTTTGGCTGAGTCGTTTCATTGTTAGACCTGTAAACAGAACCACAAAAGATGGGCCAGAAAGGTCTGAACTGAACCATAATTTTGAGGTTGACATGTTGAACCCCCCAAAATTTTTGATTGTAATCTAGTTGAACCACAAACAGTATTGTGTTTAAATTTTTGTAAATTACCATAAATGTCAGTTGATCGGCAAAATAGAACAATATGATTTACCCACATGATATTGCTGAGAATCAGGTGCAACACAGAGAGTGGACATAATATTAACGTAAACTCTTTATTTAGTGTGGGCCTATTTTTTGCAGGTGTGTGCTTATTGTGTAGGGCTAATATGGCCGATGAGCTCGCTAAAGTTAAGGACGAGATGGAGACAAAGGCGAAGCAGGATGAAACTGAACTTCAAGCAAAGAAATCTGCTCTGATGGATGCCATTAAGAAATATGTAGGGTGTAGGCTATATGTTACGTGATTCTGTACACTTATTGTGGTGGTATGTAGTGTCGGGATTCTGCCTGTTTATTTGATACATAGACTATCGAAGCTGGTGTTCTGGCATGTTAATCCCGGGCTCGTCGACAAACGACCTACGCTCGCTTCTGTCGCCTCGAAGGAATAATGATATCGACTCACTTCGCTAGCTCTAAATTCGTTACGAATGGCAATCATTTTCAGGTCATTGCCGAGACTGGGCCGAGCGGCCAGCTCCACTATGACGGCATGGCAAATGTCGGCCACCTCTTCCGTCCAGAAGACAAAGATGAACTGGACTTTTCAGAACCTGCAATGCTCTTTTATGCCCAAGACTCAACCACCTGAATGACACAGAATACAACCATAGCCTTCCACCATATTCCAGCACGTTGATTCATGTGTCCTCTCATCTCTGCATCGCTTCAAATGAGCTCCGCTCTCCAGGCGAGCTCCCGGAGTTTAGGTTCCCTAATGGGTTATAGCTTAAACTCGTCTAATGTGTGGCTTGATGACGCACATATGTTTCATTATTTCCAACAAGAGTATTGCACTGTGCTATAGTAACTAGAGCAGCTGTGTTAATGTTCCCTCTTTTACTGGGACCCGTACGCTGTGATTAGCCTAGTGTTCATATTGTAACACGGTGGAATGGTTCTGTTGGGATTGAAGCCTATCTCAGTGGCCAACTGGCTTCCTTCAGTGCTTCGACACTGTTGGTTGGGTCATCTGGCCTGTTAAAATCGTTTCCCAAATGTCCTATTAAGTGTCGAGTGGGACGTTGAGCCTCTACACTCACTCTGCATTGACTGGATGTATCTGGCTTTACCTGGAAGGCAGGCGCCAATTAGATGGCCAAGTTTCACATTCTACAAACCCACTGTATGGAGTACCATCTGTCAGGTGCAATAACAATTTCTCACTGAGTATATATGCAGGCAGCAGCTAAAAAACTAATTTTATCAGACAATAATGAGCCCCATCTGGTGCTATTCTACTCTCTATAATTTTTTACTAACCTGTACTGCTGGTGTGAAGTTGGTGTCTGGCTACTGCGTAACAGGAAAGCAGTGTTGACCGGGCCACAGTGGAGCATGATAAACAGTCAAGGTTGGAGAAGCTGAGAGATGAAATGGAGTCAGAACACCAGAGCAGATGTGAAGATCTTGAGAAGAAGTTTGCATACAAGATGGAGCAACTGAGGCAGGAGTTGGCTGACAAGCATGAACAGGTTACTGCAGTGCATAGTGTTTTGCTTTGTATGGATAGCCGACCATTTAACGGTTGTTGTTATGACCTATCTTCTGACAAAATGTTATGATCACCTCTTGCATGTCTACGACAACTGGTGGCACTGTAAATTGATAGAAAAATATTATTTACACAAAATACCATGCAGAAAATGTGTAATTGCATAGACACTGACCTCGTCGCATCATATATATGCAGCAGTCCAACTAATCACGTTTTTGGACCGCTGGAATTGTTCATTTGTCAACATCAATCGACACAATTCACGCCGTTGACATTTCACTCTACCTGCCAGACTAATTCACATAATTATTTTGGCTTCCCTAATTGGTTAATGCTGAATGACTGGGCTTGATTACATGTTATAGATTAACACTTTCATCTAATTTTATGTTTGCTTACATACTTACTTAACTGAATATTTAAGTCGGCTGCTGTTTCCTATCCACTGATGATCACAGTTGCTATTCTAACCAGTAGCTTTTGGAAAAGTTGTTTGATTTGTTTTCCAGTAAAGTCAGAGCTTCTTCTTTGGTATTTCCACTGCACATCAGTATTAGTTAAGACTTGTAGCATTGTCAGTTAGTTTGTCTCTGCTATATGCCTGCTGGTGTGTAGGACATTGACAATGAGAGGCAGAGGCTGAGTGGAGAGTACAAGCGTCAGAAAGAAGCCAAGTTGAATGAGTTAAAGGCTGCTGATGAGCACCATCGGATGCTGGACGACAAAGATGTCGATGTTAGTGTAACTGATGTGTCAAAGTTTACAGCTGTTTAATTACGTGTAATCATTCTCAGCATTATCTTTAAGCCATTTCCTGCATGTCTGCGACCAGTGAAAATTTCTGATGCTGCCAGCAATGTCTATACTGTTACTGTTAAACTGTGATGCCTCAGATGTCGACAGCCTCAGCATATGGCCTTGTAGTGATATATGGTTATGTGTCTGGCTATTTCAGGTTATTCTCGGCATCGTTATTTCCCAACATACAGCGCCGACCACAGTGCTGGCTGTAGGCTGTGGTGTTGGCTTGGGAAATTTTAAGTGTAAAATTGTCAGTGTTTGTTGCTATGTTAACTAGAAATATTGGTAGCAGTAGCTTCATCGGATGTTTCTCGGCATTGTAATTTCCGTGTTATGCAAAAAACACATCTATTTTGTCAGCCATGGTGCCAGTAACAGTATTTCCTGGAAAACTCCTTTTTGGAGTGACTTCAGACTTGTTGTGTGTTATGTGAGATGTAGAATCATTCACTCACTCTTCTGTGAACACTTGCGAAATTTGATCATTGTTAGTTGTTAGTACATTAGAATTTTGAGCTAGCTAATGTTGGCTGTGCTGCAGTTAGATGATGTGCTTGCTGAACGTCGGAAGCAGTTGAAGGCAAATCAGAAGACGATGTTGGATGCACTTAAACAAGAATTTGATGTCGACGGTGACAACACTAAGAAGAACTATCGGGATGAGGCACAGCTACGATGTTTATCAGAAATCTGTATCATGAAATTCATATGATAGATTAGTGCCCGCATAGTGGAGTAGTTTTTGCATGCTTCACATTGTATATAATGTGATAATAATAATATATATAATATATATAT
>Ga0126335_1003003_pt1 | contig 10330 bp, 11 predicted proteins | sample OlaspJWI45metaG_FD_108409 | JGI IMG/M metagenome (GOLD analysis project Ga0126335, IMG submission 108409) | Marine gutless worms symbiont microbial communities from Oahu, Hawaii - Olavius sp. 1 OAHU.JWI-45 metaG | ecosystem: Host-associated > Annelida > Digestive system > Unclassified | place... | reverse complement strand
TGGCGCCACGTTATCTTTCTGACTACATCCAGAGCGTCGCTGTTTCCAACTGTCGCCGTCTCCGGTCGTCGTCATCCTCGCAGCTAGTGATCCGACGTACACGGCTGTCCACTGTTGGTGATCATGCATTTCCGGTTGCCGGATGCCGCATCTGGAACAGTCTGCCACCCGACGTCACCTCAGCTTCAACGCTGTTTGTTTTTCGAAACCGCCTCAAAACTTATCTCTTTTCCCTATCCTTTCCTTCCTAACTGTTTTCGGTTTCTAGTTCTGCACACCGTGTATAGTGGTGGTTTAGCAGTATTAGTACTTTAGGCCACTCTAAATAACTCTAATGTAATGTAATGTAGCGATCACGCCACACCTCTATATCTGACAACAAGTTTTCATAAATAGTTAGTCTGTTGGCCGTGCCCGAACATGGAAAACATACATTAATAAACAAATAGTTAAATACATTAACAACAAGACGCTCATCATAATGAACAGTTGTAGTATTTCTACGTAAGTTTTTATTAATAAGAGTCGTAACACCACCAAACGGTCTGCCACGCAGTATACCAGACTCAACACACCCATTGCAGAACTACCAAACGCAAAGTACGAATCGAAATGCTTTTCAAAGGTACCCAAGCTCATCGGGGTTAACCAATTTTGTTGAAACATAGCCTACATATGCTGACATTACTTTTACTAGAAAGAAGCTCAATAGTTGGAGCACCTTTATTAAATCCGTGCATGTTATACGTCACGACTGATAAGGTCCACGCACTATGGTCGACCGCCATCTTGAATACTGATTGCTGCTACTATCGCCTCGTCTGACATGAGAAGAGTTTGATCATCATCCTGAATGACATCGTCAACGTCACGATCGTTAATGCTATCAGCTGCATTGGGACGAGCATTGTGCTTGACGACCGTCGTACTACAACTGTCATGATCGACAGCGATATCGACAGTAACGCCCACTTCACCAGCAATAGATGACTGACCCTGAGACTGAGACAAGATGATCTGATCTGAATGTCGCTGTTGAGTGTTTTCACCACTGCCAATGCAACGTCTTTTATCGTTAGCATTTCGACTGTCTCTCTTTGGCTGTTTGTGAAACCACTCAGAAATGGCATTCGAGTCCGAACAGATACTGGGATTGAGCAAACGTTCAGCATCATCGTCTCAAATACAGACACGAAACGCTTTCCGGCTGTAACATCATCCTCGCCTCTGCGTAGGCGTGATTTGGCTTCAAAACATGTGAACACTTCCACTCCTACGTGCAACAAATGATTTCATCTGAACTGCTGTGCAACCACTACCCACTTTATCGATGCAGAACACCGCTTTCTTCCTCCTCCGTTCTGCTGCAGATATGGCCGACTTCGCAGTAGATTTCCTGTAGACAAGCACTCGCCGATGTTGCGGCTGATTACTGTGATCACGCGCCTGGGTTGTCTCGTTTGTCCGATTCACTCGGTTTGTCTAACTGGTTGGTGCAGCAGCTGTTTGTCGATATGATCGCTTGTTATTACGTCTGGGCTGCACAGTCGTGAACGGCTGCCGCTCGTCGTCGTCAGTAATTGAGCCGAGAGCAGTGAATCTGTTGCGCCGCTGTGCAGCAACCGGGGTGGATGCTGTCGCTGCCTCAACCACACTCGCCCACTCAGCCTGGCTGGAAATCCCCGGATAAGACAGTTTCAGTTCCACGGGCTCCGCCGCTGGCCGCCTGCAGGTGCACCTGTTGAAGATTGTGGACGACAGACTGAGCATGATCAGGCAGCAGTGGCCACTCAGACGAACTTTGCACATTTGTTGATGGAACATCTCTTGCTGTAGTGACGGCCTTCAATATGGCTGCGAGAGCCGCCTCCGTTTTTCTCCTGGCGCTCGCTCAATTTATCGAAAGCCAACATTAACGGCCTTAAATCACCATCATACAACCGCATACATGGCATAGTATCAGGAGATTCAGCGACATACGTAGGTAAGCTATTCATCTTAAAGCTCTCATCGAGGCGTGTAGTAGTAATAGTCATAATACCGTTTTGGAAGCGCGTTACGCGTAGCTCACCTTCACGCCTTAACGGTATATGTGGAAATGGATGTCCGATTCCATGTTCTCAACAGCTTGTAGCAAATGCTTCTTGGCCTGACATATATCCTCATAACCGTTGAAATCTATTACTGCCGATTTCAGATGCTTGAAGACAGAGTTACCAACACGAGCGATCAAAAAACAAAGCACATTGTCCCTCATATTGAACTTGTATTTTTAAAAATGCCAAAATAATGCAGAACTGCCAACCCCAAATTTTCACTGCGAAACGCCTCTTAAAAATGCCAAATTTGAGTTATTTATTATTCAAAAATGCCAGTTGGCAACCCTGGCTGAAAACAGCGGCTGATTTTTATATAGGCTATGTCAGAGATATTTTCGATATTTTTGACGTTTTTGGAATTTTGCCTCGTTTATGAAGTTATAGAAATAGTTATTTATACGCTGAAAATTGATGAGTATGCAGCGGTAAACCGTTGCAATGACAACTACTGATACTGTAGCGGGACTGAGCAAGTTCGCTCGACTGGCGCGATCAGTGACCAAGAATCGTTCCGGCATTCGCCAACCGACAGCTTCCAACTCATCTTCACTCAACATCGATATATCCAGGACCTTGCAGCTTGTTGTACGTACAGCGTTTCTCCGCCAGCGTTAATCTTGTCTTCCCAACTTTTATTCACTTCTTCGTGGCCACGTCGAGAAAGTTGTTTATAATTTCACTGTTGACTATTGTCGCATGACGGCTCACAGTGATCGACCTCGCCCACATAACTGTCATCTATAAGCCATTATATAGGGCTTGTTCTATTGCTATATTCCGCCTTTGAAATAACGATGCTTTCAGGAAAATGAAGTGAGGACATGCTACCGCAGACGATTTTTAAAGTATGGTTTTTTAATATAGCTACGCAATAGCCTATAGGCCGGTAGGACTAGGTTACTACAACGTGACGAGTGATTGTCAACGATTCAGATTAGAACTAAAACCAAAAAAACTTTGGTCATGCTTTGTATAGGCTTGTAATTTTGTATAGTTTTGACTTGTTTCAGATATGAATAAATGTCGCTGCAATCAGGGGCGTAACTACCGCCCCCGGATACCCCGCAATGCGGGGGGCGGGGCCGGGGGGCTAGAATCAAAAAGACGGCGCCGATGGGAGAAAAAATGTAGCATTTTAGGTAATAGCGGCACAGATTATTTAATTTATATCCAAACGTACGCATGAACGTATCTACCGCAATGCATAGCCATGTGGCGAATTCAGGTGGCCCAGAAGGGGTGCCTTAGGCTGAAAATAATCTAATCTCGAGAGGCAGCCAGTGGAAGATTTAACAATACAAAAGGCACATTCCCGCAGCAGCACAATTTGAAATAACGGTAATTTTTATTAACAAAAATATGCAAGAACAATTACACTGCGTTTTGGTTTAAATGGATACGGTATGTTGATCCAAACGCGAGAAACCAAAATCGTTGCTTGAGACGCGCTTACTAGGCTAAATTATTTCAAAAGTGCTTTTGCAGCCGGAGCTCCGTCCCGGACACCGTTGGGAGCTTCTAGCGGAAAAGGAATGGAAAGGAAAGGGAAAGAAGAAAAAACTCATGGCCAGCTCTGTCTCAACCGTTGAACCCTGGCTGGCTAGTAGCTGTTAATTGGTTGCACTGGATACTTTGATTGACAGGTGACAGGTGTTGTGGGGTGACTCACCCTAAGCTAGGCCTCTAGCCCTAACCCTAAGCCATTAGTCAGCATCTTAACCCTGAGCTTAGCCTCTAACCCTAACCCTAGTCAGCGTATTTTCGCGGCCCGCACTCCCTTCGCAGCTGCTGTTATCTGTCAGCTGACGTCATCTCTTTCTGGAGCATTCTTAGGCCTTTAGTCAACGTTTTTCATAGCATAACCTTTACCCTTAGTCAGAATTTCGTCTTATGTTGACGTCATTATCTAAAAATACAAATCCACGACCAATCACGAGCCAGATGTTCTTCTATATAAGAAACACGTACACATTTGTTGTTTCATTCATCATGAAGAAATTTCAGTGACGATAGAACAGTCATAGTGAAGAAAATCAAAAGTCGCCTAACAGTCATGGTGAAGCAGAAAGATTCGGACGTCAAGTTTGGGTGAGTGAACTGGAATTAAGAAGCTCATCAACACCATCAACGACAAATTTCATACACTAGGCACCACCCTACCGTGTTTCTACAGTGAAGATCACCAGGATCCACTCGTAGCACTACAATGTCGCGAGTGCTATGCTATCCATTAATGAACTAACTGACTGCTGATCTACAGAACGATTTGCTAGAGAAACGTATTGCGACACTAGAGTATAAACTAAAAGTCGTCAATTAACAGGACTTGTATGATAGTGGCGTTTCCCAAACGAAGACTTTGTAGGAGGTTCTTAGATAAAACAAAAGACAACTAGCTTGTGTGATAAAGCATGTTCGATTTTGGCATCTTGTAACTATACATTTTATTGATAACAATGCAAAAGAACGTCCTGGGCCGTGAATCGATCGTCATCGTTTCAACCGACTCATAAGGCAAATGGAGTCAATATTGACGCCTGTTCTTACCGAGGAACATAGACTTTAGTTTCGCATGAGAAACACGTCTCTTTCTGCTGATTGAGAACTGATTAAAATATATTGTACTTTTAACGTAATGTGTGTGTGCTGCGATGCAAATAAAAGACGTTTATTTGAAAACAACGTGTTTTATTGACTACATACATATGCATGCACCAACACATCATTTAGTCCAGTATCGCTAGTGAAACTCCGCACAATCTTACACATATCTATACCTCTACTACGACAGACACAAAAATAAATGCAATAGTATCCACAAAACTTGCTCTGTAACTGTCTATCGTTAAAGTTCCACGACACACAGTGACGATTCATATAACGTTCAATGTTAGGTCGATATTCAAACGAATCGAAAAATTATCCGCGTCCATCCTCGATGTAAATAGCAATCCAGTGACGACCCGGTTTGTCGGAGGGATCCGTGTTACAGACCAGTAGATGTGGATCGTTGGGTAGATTGTCGACGCTGAACACCCGTCGAAGTCTCTAACACGAGCTCTCAGAAAGCGGTCGACCTCGTCCGAATTCATACTCCAAAATCGAAGATCACGCTTCTGTCTCCGTCCACCTCGATGATGTTTTCAAATTCGGCGTAGGCAATAACGGTGACGGTAACAGCCAATGCCACGCGAATTTCAACGCGAGACGAACGCTTCCCTGACGCACGAGGCCGAAATGGTCGTCCTCGCCGAGATCGGCACTCAGATCAAACGCGTAGAGTGCACACCCGCTGGCATCATCGCGATTTATATACAGGCCCGCGTCTTTACACAGCTTTTCTGTTCCCGCAAACATGCTGTCGTAAGCTCTTGTATACAGTCCGCGTACGTAATCCGGTTGTATGAGTCAGATGGCATGCTTTTGCTGACCGTCCAAATACAAGGCAATCTCATTCAAATTCAAATGCTGGAAACTGAAAGGATTACTCTCTGCATGACCGTTGAATGCCTGGTTGGTGGTTGGTCACGAGTTCCATCATGAAACCCGTGGGTAATTGCCCGGAAAACAGTTTCTCGTGACTCACGTCCAGGTAATGCTGAGGAATCGTAAAAGACTTGCATACCACACGTCGTATTGGATATTTTGCAGTACCCCGTTCCATCGTCTTGGCGTAAGCAAGGAAAACCGACGGCATGATTTTAACTTTCCTCACGAAAAGAGACGCATGTGTTATGACGACTTTGCCATTTCCCGTGACACAGAAAGCATTCTTGCTGCGAATAAGCTTTATCTTGACACCGACTTCGTTAAGCATGTAGCGACGATCCTGAAAGAAGATATCGGCATGTAGACGATCCATCATATCGAACTCGCGACTCTGTGTCGCAAGCGAGCGACGTTTAACGAGACCAGAGTTTCTAGCAGCAACGTCACCACCAAACTCTATCGAATCCATCACGCCGACTTGATCTTTGTAGAATAACGCAGAAGTCAGCTGAGACGTCTTGGTGTCTTCGCCGTAGCTCAGCAGAGTTTCCAGCACGGATCGATAAGTTGTAGGTATTGGTCGATGACGTTATCAGAGTACCATTCAGCGAAATGTCCACTTGGGAAAACATGCTGTGTAGAAACAGATTCACCGGACCGACCGCCGCGTCTGCGGCTAGGTTGGCGCCATCGACAGCGGTAAGCTTGGCTCTCACATACAGCAAGGTGTTTGCAAAATCGATGTAGTCTTCGCCGCTAGCATTGACATCAAACTCTATCGGCGAACCATCCGCCAGGCTCGATGCTGGTCTGGATAGGTGGCACCGAAAACAGATTCAACTCTGATTTTGTGCATTCACACGACTGTTCGTGAACGAATGCCATTACGAAAAGACGTCACGTCGGCGTCGATGTCTTCTTGACTGAAACACAATTTCTTCGACACCTCTTTTTATACCCGTAGGCACGCGATTCTTTACGGAATCTGAGAACGATCGTCCGTTTATGACATCACTCGCCGATTCAAAACCAGTCTTCGCGGCATTTTTCAGCATGCTCTTCGCATTAGTTTTGAAGAACGGAAGCACGAGTCGTCTGACGAAACCACCCAGAATACTTCCGAGACCGTGCCCTCGTTGAAATCTCCTACTGGCAAACACCGGTATCTCACCTCTATTTTGACGAAAGTAATATTCTTCGTACAAATCTCCAGTGGCATCGTAGCAATACTGTCTGTGCTTTATGTTGGCGCGTCAAATGACAAATGAGGACCGTCGCTTACATCGCGAAATAAGGTAGCTCGACGAAATTCCAAAACAGCGAACGACTTTCCAAACCAAAACGGAATAGGCAATCCAGTGTCTGTCATCAAATTTATTTCGACAGTGTCGAAACATCTCTTCTGCAACGGTATGTACAATGGAGGATTGAAAGCTTCGTGTACATTTTCATCGCCACGGTATGACATTCTGTTCACTACGCGAAGAAGCTGAGCTTTGGTATCCCCGACAGGTACGTGTTTCACCAAATCGCAGTAGACATATGCCGAGCCAATAGACAGCGGAAATAGCTCCATTTCCCGTTCGGCCAATATATCATCGAGGCAATATTCTATTTTTCTGTCGTGTGGAAATCCCAGTATACACGCCAACACAGGACTGAGGCTTATGCAATAGGCTTTGTAAAACTGTTATTTTTACTCTTTTCCGCTCCTTGTCAAAGCAAAAACGTATAGGCACACGATCTGGCGATGTCACGTGAATTATTCGAAGCTCCTGCGCATCGTGCAATCCTGCAGATAGTTCTTCAAACGTACCATATCCCGCAGCAAGTGTAATTTTAAAGTCGCTATCATCATATCCAGGATTGTTGAGGACAAAATAGCATTCTTCTTCTAGCACGTTGTCGACGTCAAACGGAAAAGATATTTCCGTCAGTCCTATTTCCCATTCGCCGTCCAGTTCAATCTGACCGTTCAGTTTTGTTGTATATTGAGCCACGGTGTTCTGTGGATAGTATTCCATCGAGCTGTTCGATGGCAGTGTCATACAGAATCTGCTCATCGTGACTCGAGTTTGTCAACCTAAGAATTGAATTTGCTTGGATATCCTTTCCACGACACCACATACTGTATCTTTCCGTTGCGTTTTCTGGTCCTTATGATGCGATCGATGTCGAAGCGTTCTTCGTCGGACTTTAACACCTTCTGAATTTCCGGTTCATAAAACCGATTTTTTATAGATTCGCCGCTCAGGTCGCGTAGTTCTTACGTGACTGGTTTTGTTGGAAGACGGGCTGCAATTTCTTCGGTGCAGTGTCCGAGGTATCCTTTGTGAAACGGGCGCCGCTGTTTAGCCATACACACTCTGTTACCTACTTCGTACTTCCATTTGAAATGTTTCGGCTTCAGTGTGTACAGTCGAGCTCGGACTGCGTCTTCGTTGTCTCTGTTCACTTGGAGCGGGGACATTCCAATCGATCAATGATATGTGTTATTGTATGAATGCAGTAGGTCTCCCAGGACATCCGTGTAGCGATGCGTATTCTTGTAGGTGAAATAGCGAAACATTTTTTCCTTCAGCGTTCGGTTATATCGTTTCACGACGGCGGCCTTTAGATCTTCCTTTTCGCTCCTGTAAAACTTTGTTCCGTGTCGTTTCAACATGGACTGAAAGGACGAATTTAGACATTCTGTAACTTTTTCACTCTGTACCATGGTGCATTTTTGATCTGCTAGAATTTTTTCAAAAGCTTCGACGACGTCTCTAGCAGACTTTCTTGCAACATACGTCCCAGGCTCGCTTGCTAAAAACGTCCATGCAAGTGAGCAAGTATATCATCCCATCGTTGAATGACGACTGACTCGTCAGATCCACCAGATTGATTTGAAATAAGTCTCAAATTCTTTTCGAATAGGTCTTGCGTCTATGAAAACGAATTTTCCTGGGTTTGTGTAATGCGTATGTGTCTTAACCAGCCAAAAATTTCTTTACCTCACGCTCCGACCGTCCACTATAGCGTTGTAAATTGCGCACGCCACCAAAACTACCGGGCAATCGCGACGCGGTGTAGACTGTATCCATATCAGTACGCGCTCCACCGTCTACGCTTTCGTCGCAGTCGACGTCCTTGTCGAACCTGTGGTTGAGGAGGAGCGAACGTACCTAAATTGGGTTCTCCCTCAGGTTCCTCGCGTACCTCCTTGCGGGTGTTTAGGTATCTGTGCAATGTCGCAACGTATTCCCTCACTTTTCCATCGTTGGCTATGGAATGACTGTCGAGAGTGTCGGACAGCTGTAGAGTCCGATCAGTTTTCGTTACGGCAAGTGCGGGTCTCTGCAATCGTTTATATTCTCTATCAAATTCGTCTACCAGAACCAGCTTCTTTGCAGCTTGCATTATCTCAGAAGTAGACTAGACAGAACTCCCAGCACTTGAGGTAATAGCGCACGAAGAAACCCACCCTTCTGCAAGATGCGACGCTTTCTTCACAATGCCGTCTTTTTCACAGACAGTGCTCTCAAGTCGTTTCTGCTACGACGGAGTCTTTCCTTCTGACGAACAGTGAGGGGAACGTTGCCTTTTATTTCGTTTTTGGCACATTCGCTGACACAATCTAAAAATTCCTTGTCGCATTTTCGAACAAAATCTCTCTTTGCCTTATCGCCGAGCTTTGCTATGCGTTTCAACACGGGTAGATACTTTTTGACGCGTCGACTCATTTGGCCGTGTACACGTAATGCGTCTCTCCGGGAAATATGTTCGTTCGCAGTCGTAAATCGTCGTCCTGTTCCTAACGAAGGTCAACTAGCAAATAACTGTAAGGTTCGCCTATAGCATACTTATATGCTTCTACGGCGAACTGCGACCTTTTTGGATACATCTGTCTCGCCAGATTCGCAAATTGTGTGGCGTCTCTTGGGTTTTTGAAGAGGACCATGTAGTGTGCATTTAGGCTCATCGTTCTGGCACACTTGTTTTTCGGAAAGAGGTTCTGTGTCAAGTACACCTCACTCACATTTCTGTGATGCGAGCCTTTGGTAAACAAGTGTGCAACCGTGTCATTCGTTTGCAATCAAGTCGCCTATAATGATTAGGATCGGTTCCTTTCCATCAAAGTCACTCAAGTCTGGAAGTCCCTGATGAAATACGACATCGGGTAGCAGACAGTGGTCGTGGTAATCTTTTAGCTTTCGCATTCCAAAACGTGTCCATGTTTTCTGAGCTCGCTTTTAATCGGTATTTTCGAGTGGCTCGTCGTTCAGGCGGTCTTCATAGGGGAGATATTTGGTGCTTCGATCTGCATGGTCATCGGTTGGCCAGCACCGACCACATAAAACATTTTTATCGTTGTTTTTAACATTGACGGTGCAGTGTTTGTCTACGATGCGTTCTGGGGTGGGTATGTAAGAGGAGCCGTGAAGGGGACGAAATTTTGTGATGCATATTACAAAATTCTTTACGCTTTCCATAACAATCTAACTTTCGCGCGAATTCCAATGTTCTACTTGGGTAAACAGTTCGCGTGCTATCGCATTGATATCTACATCGCGGACTTCGTTTACTTCTTCCAGCCTTGTTCCAAAAAACGCTGGAACATACACCGTTTTCTCGTTCCCGGTGGTATCTTATCTCCTTACTTGTTCAGCCGATATATACGAGAATTGTTATTAGAGCTTGAAACTTCACGTGTAGGTTGTAATATTGGTGGTGTTCACATTAATGTGCTGGCATATGCAGAC
>Ga0126335_1003002_pt1 | contig 10333 bp, 9 predicted proteins | sample OlaspJWI45metaG_FD_108409 | JGI IMG/M metagenome (GOLD analysis project Ga0126335, IMG submission 108409) | Marine gutless worms symbiont microbial communities from Oahu, Hawaii - Olavius sp. 1 OAHU.JWI-45 metaG | ecosystem: Host-associated > Annelida > Digestive system > Unclassified | place... | reverse complement strand
ATAAACAGCGTAGAGTTCATCATAGCTAACTTTCTACAGAACCTGTCTTGCCTATTAGCAACCTCAGTCTCAAAACAATATCGTTCACACATTTCACTAATAAAATCAACATCATTGCCCTTCGCATGAAATATTTTAGACAAAGCACAGAAGCAGGCAGATTTAAGCTTTATGATAGCCTTGTGGCTAAGCTGGAGGCATTCAGTGGCATACAACGAATGTGGTTTACAGAAAGAATTGACTAGCTGCAAAACAACAGTTTCGTGGTTAGCATGGCAACACTTCTGATAAATGGAATTAAAACTACGAAAGAAATTACATTTCATTTGAATATTCTATATGATTAGTCCACGCTATAGCCATATGAGCTAGAAACTGAAAATATTAATATTAATATGATATGCCGATGCATGTGTGTGTGGTTTGATACGTTGTTACTTGTTAGTCTGATGTTGACTGTGTGTAGCTGGACGTGAGCGCAGCAATGGCGTACGTGATGGCAGTGAAAGATGATGCAGAATTGATAACAATGAAGAAGGCATGCCAGGCTACGATGGATTTGTTCAGCAAATTCCTTAAAGAACAACTGATGGACCTCATTGACAAGGACAAAGTATGTGCCACTCTTTGTGCTTCTCTTCCAGTTGAAACTTGTAATGCTAATAATGTGCTTTGTATGGTATAAGTATTATGTGTGACTAGGATTAGGACAATAGTGCTGCGATAGTCTGACAGCTAATAATTTTGGTGAAAGCAGTCATCCAATGCTGTGGCGATATTATAGTTCTTAGACTGTCCTTGTCAAGCAACTATGTGTGGTAAAGAATTGTAACGTAACAGTCAGAAGTTTATAACACGAATTTCGCAACAAAAAGCAGTAAGTCTTTTAGTTCAGCAGTACTCAAGCAGACAGCAGAAATTCTACCACCAAAAATAAATGCTTTGACACTGTTCGTTGGGTCATCTGACCTATAGAACTGCTGTCACCGAAATGACCTATAATATGTCAGGTGGTACGTTAAGCCCTTACATGCTCACCTGTATGCTTTATCTCCTTTGCAGTCTTGTTGGTTTGTGGTATATACAAAGTTTCAATGAAGTTTAACTTTGCTTTAGCCAGCTCTATATGTACTGTGAAGTCATAGCAGCACAGTGATAAGAATTTGATGTTTTGTAAACAAAATTGGTTGTTTTTGGCAGCGAGTAAAGCATTCCAAGTTGGCGGACCAGGTGGAAGAAGCATTACATAATAAGAAGTACGTGTCCGGTGTGGATGCAAACCAGCTGGACATGTGCTACCCGCCAATCATTCAGAGTGGCGGACATTATGCACTTAAGTTCAGCGTCATTAGGTCTGTTGTCTCTCAGTCTTTTCTCTTCTCCATTACAACCTGTTGTATGTTAAGTCGGATGTTAATGCTGTTCACACTTCGTTATTCACTTACTGCAATACTAGTTAACTACTTTTTGTTTTCTTGCTTCTTCGGTTTTGTACTTAAAGTAGTTAAACTAGGCAGTTTGCTGTTTGTAGTTAACAATCGTCAAGCTTCATGAGAGTTTACAGATTTAGACTTCTGATAACTTCTGTTTGATGTCTAGAGATTGCAGTTGAATTTACACAGCATTCTCTGTTGCAGTGACAACAACCAGCTACATTTTGGTGCCATCGTGTGTATGCTCGGGACACGCTACAAGTCGTACTGTTCAAACATTGTTCGTACTCTGTTGGTTGAGCCCACTGCTGACATGCAGGCCAACTACGACCTGTTGCTGCATGTTGAGGAGGAAATTCTCAACAAACTTCAACATGGTACATCTGACATTTTTTGCAGTATAATCTAGATTTAGTTTTGTGTGTCTGTGTTTGCAAAGGAGCTGCTGTACTGATTCGTAGATTTTTATTTTGTCATAAGTGTTGGTTGGTTTATGTCAATGTCTGTTGGAGTGGGTGGTTCATGGCAACGCTGGCAATAATCTGTGACACAGTGAGTGTGTAGAGCAATTTGCTCTTAGTTTGACAACACTTTGTTGTATGCTGCCATGGTAAAATGTGCAGTGTTGTTGAATTTCCATTTAATTCCTTCCAGTTTATGGACTGTTTTGACTGCTTGCTTTTAGTAAAACTTGAATGGTGTTAATGTGTAGGAGTGAAGCTGAGTGAAGTGTATGAAGCTGCTGTTTCAGCTGTCCAAGAAGCAAATGCTCAGTTAGTCGACAAGCTCACCAAGAGTGCAGGGTTTGTGATTGCTATTTGTTATTATAGTGTAGATGAGCCAACTTGGCCAAACCTACCATTGCCCATGACATAGTGTTTCTGGTCTAGTCTTATTCATTCTGGTTGCTGAAGGTCAGTGTCATAAATCGGCAACTTGCATCCTGGACTTTTGTCTGTTTTTTGCAACTTTAATGCATTTTGCTTGCAAGAGTTCTTGATGTTCTGACATCAACATCTTTTTGTGCATTTCTTGCAGTGAGTGTCCTTTTCTGTTTTTTTTGTCTCAGTTTTATTTTAATGTGCTGTAATTATGCGGTTAACGTTTTTTGAGCTTCTGAGATATCAGGCAGTAGGAGTTCAGTGGTTTAGACTGTTAAACAAAGGCAGCGGTTCAAGATTAGTATGGTGTCTTTGTCAGCAGTTATGTTGTTGCTGTGCAGGTTTGCAATGGGTATTGAATTCCGCGAAGGCTCATTACTAATCTCAAGCAAGACAGATTTTATAGCCGAGAGAGGAATGGTCTTCAACATTAATGTCGGCTTTTCTGACCTGGATAATCCCGAGGCAAAGACTTCTGAGGGGAAGAAATATGCATTGTATCTGGGTGACACTGTGCTTGTGAATGAGGTGAATTTGGTCAAATATTCATTTTGTGATTGTTGTGAATTTTGTCGCTGCATATATTCATCTGGATTACAGGTCATTTGCTGTTGCCCGATGCCGTTCTGGGTTTGCAGGATTAGATGCACTCAGTTTTTTGGTTGGATGTTGTAAAAGCTGACTTTTTCTTTTGCATGTGCATTAAGAGCCACAGCTGATCAGCCAAGCAACATCGTCATCGTCAGCAGAGTGTAGTTGCGACAAGCCACCATTTAACTTTGACAGAGGACAAGAGTCGACACGCACCACAGTGACCCTGTACAGTCTGGAAACAGTTAAGCAGGGATGATTGTTGTCGTGGAAGATTTAAACCTGGTTGCCGAATTGTGGGGTCATCCACTAGGCAGAAGTTGACCACCTGAGCCGACTTCCAGTTTTTTTCTCAGCGGACTAACTGTTGCATACATGCTATTTGGGATTTTCATGTTTGTCTATATTTAGAGTTCTTCTGCATGTAACTGAGTTTTTGTTGTCAGTACGAGTGTTTGGAAAGATTCGTCTCCGAAATAACTTCTTATATCTCAAGTGGAATGTAAAGCCGTGCTTGTTCTCGTACTTATTTGCTGTTGTCAGTTCTTTGCTGTGGATCATGTTGCTAGCTTAGTTGTGTTTGTTGGGTGATTGTGTATGTTTTGGTTGGAAGGAAGCGCAGTGATTGATTGAGGCTGTAGCTCGTAGTGCCTTCAGTTAGTTTTCAGCTTTTATGTATAAATTTTCTCATTTACTTACAGCATTGTCTGTGTGTGATTCTGCAGGATGCCCCAGCATCATCGCTAACACCTCTGAAGAAGAAAACAAAACAGATCTCAGTCTTCTTGAAAGTGTGTAGTTAATTATTCTGTGCCTCTCAGCTTATTGGTGTTTTGTGTTATATAATTTTTAGAGCGCAATTTCAATTCATTTCTGTGCTCTTGTGCTTTTCTGATACTGATACTACTGCCATGGTTTCTACACTGCAGTGAATAGCTGTGGTTGTGTTCCCTGAGTTTATTATGCAGCAGGAATTTGGGGTGTCCTGGAACTACCCTGAAAATTTGGAGATAATCGCCGTACCCATTCCCAAGTTATGAGCGGCCACACAGACAGACACACAAAGCACCTTATAGAGTGAGTGAGTAGAGGCTTAACATCCCATTTGACACTTTGTAGATCATTTCAGGGACGATTTTTACAGGTCAGATGACCCAACCAACAGTGTCCAAGCTCTGAAGAAAGTGTGCCTTATAGATATATAGATGATCTGTATTGCTTCTTCTGATTCATGCCAATGTTCTACAAGTTTAAATCCTGATGCATATTTCTGATCTTTTTCCCTCTTATGCAGTGAGAAAATTAGAATATACCTTGCCATTTCAACCACTGTCAGGCTGAAGTTTATAGAATTGATGTAGCAGAAGCTTTAATTGCTGTGTCATGTTGACAGTGGTGAATCTGTCCATGGAGAGTGGTGATAATGAAGGTATGACTGTGTCTGTCACTGGTAGGAGAGTGATGCTGAGGAGGAAGATGACGCTGAGCAAGAGAACAAAGACGATGAAGCAGCTGCTGCAGTCCTAGGACGAGGACATCGCAATGCTCTCCTTGCGAACCGCACACGAGTATGTATACCTATGTTTGCTCACTCAATAGACGGCTCTTGGTTTGTAGAATCTGTCAGTATTTTGCCACCTTGTAGATTACTATATAAGAATACTACGTGCAGATTTCAAGCATTCTAGCTTGAATACTGTTTTGATCTATGCTGTCACTTTGAGTTCAAAGCATGCAGATGTTACAGAAGTATATGATGAACATGTTGCTCTGGAAAACAGCAGATACTTGGTGCGGCAACGGTTAGTTTAGCTACTGGTACTCACCGTATACAATAACTCTGTGATGCACAAAACTGGCATTTTGGCTTGACAGAATGGCATTGATGGCCTTTGTCGTGATAACATGTCCGCATTCTACTGGTAGACTGTAGCTTCAGATAATGCACAGATAACGATGTTACTGCTGCATTAATGCATAGTGACGTAGAGCACAGTATACTTGATGAGGGTGGCAGTCATCTTGGCCCCAAGTGTACTCATTCTCAAGGGTTAGAGTTAAGGTTATGGATGGGGTTAATGTTGGGGTTAGGATTAGGATTTGGGGTTAGGTTTAGGGTTAGGATCAGCGATAGGTTTGCCTTGGGGCTGAGTTGACTTGAGGATGAGTTGACTGTAAACCTTTGATGATGTTGATGATGGTGTGGTGATGACATTGGCATTGCAGCAGCCGGTAAGTGTAATGCATGTCCTTATCGATGTAGTGTTAGTTGTAGTTGTACTCATCGTGGTAATTGTGCAGTCAGTGTAAGCATTTTGTCAGCATGCCACTGTTGTGTTTTGACAATGATCGTGGGTCACAGGTATGGCATCTGGCCTCAGAATGTACCACTAACTCTAGTGATTTTCAAATACATCACATTAGAAAGTTTCTGTTCTGGCATAATGGAATTTATTTTTATTTTCAAAGTAATTGAGGGGTGATAATTATTATGATAGATGTCAGTGTATGACAGTTTGTGATTGACGGTTGATATTACTGTTGTTGGTGTAGAGACTTTCTTTGTTATTAGACTTTGTCGTTGTTAATTGATTAGCATACACTTCGGCTCTACTTACTCACTCTAGACAACTTCTGTTCAAACTCACAGTTTGGTATCAGACAGTTGAATATTGGTGTATTGTGATTCAGTGCATCATTACTGAATCATTTTGTTGCAGTAAAACAAAATATTCATGTGTGAAACTGTGAAAACCGTCATTTTAATGTTTATGTGTTGCAAGATGAGGGTGAATGAACTGTCATGTATTAAGTTTAGTGTTCATATCGTAGCACAATCAGCTAATCGATATATTGTGGCATTTCATATTGCGATATCGTACGATATATAGTCCTACACATTGTGGCACATTAGACGTCCATCAGTGTTTATAGCCGCCAGTGGCACAGCACTCACCAGTTATCGGCATTGTCTGCTGTTCTCTTCCCTCTCAATTAAGATATTACGTATGCCGTTTGGTCCATAAGCGAGAACAATGCTGATGTGACGGATGACAGACGTAGTGTTAGACCTGTTGCGTACTCTCTGCTATGGTGGTGGTGACCTGGTATGGTTAGCAACTAGCCGGAGGCCTTTATCAGTTCAGTAAACACTAAACAGTCTACCAAATCGCTGAATGTGCGGCTATAAGTGATTCAGGTGGCGGCAGTGATCAAAGCAGCTGCCAGTACAAGGGAGGGGAGGGCAATCGTGCTCACCATTGCATGGCCATCTGTTGTCTGCATCGCCCTTCTCTCCCACGCCGCTACAGGACGCCACTGCAGACTCTGACAATACAGAAAATGTGGTTTTAGTGATGTAATAAATTGCTGGCATGTTAGCCTGTTTTGTCTCACAGACTGATGATGCTAATTAGCATGATGCACAATTGTTAGCTATATAAAACTGCAGTCTCTTGACAGGATTAGTTGTGTCAGTAGGATTACAACAATTGCATTGACAAGTTTTATGACCATTTACCATGGCCCAAACTACTACAGCAATGCCATGTGGCATTAGGAATGTATCAGTTGCTTTGTTGGTTGTCTTGTGAGTAGACTTGTAGTAACGTCACTGTTGATTATGTGGACTGTGTTCATTGTGGACACCAGTAATCATTCACCAGTGCCGTAGAGTGGGTCTGTGATGACGAATGTGTTGATCATTGTGTTTGTGTTACTCCATGTTCAGACTGAAATGACATCGGAAGAGAAACGTCAGACTCATCAGAAAGAATTGGCGGAAAAATTGAACCAGGAAGCACGAGCCAGACTTGCCGGACAGAAAGAGAAAACTGATGAGAAAAAGTCATTGTCACTTATTTCTTTATTTGTTGCTTAGTATTTCATTCATGGTCATGTGCAATAGTCATGGAATTCAGAATTTGTGGCGTACATAAGATTGTGTTAGGCTGAGAGCTATAAAGGTGATTGATCACCCAGTTGGCCTGTGTGGCTTGGAAATAGACAGTGCAAACTTACTTATGGTACGTTGTTCACTGCGCGTGGTTTGAATAAAGCAGCTGTTGGGGAGTTGTAGGTGCCTCTTTTGTCACGAGCTAGTCTTGCCAGTGTAACTGGACATATTATCAGAATGCATGTCAGTGGCTGATAACACGCAGCATTTTGGATTCCATGTTAGATGTAGTGCATGCAGTAAGTTTCTTTGATGTGGAAGTTTGACGCATTTTTCTCTAGAATGTTGTGGCTTCATCACGTGAATCAGTTGTGGCATTCATCTGCTGCACTCACTTTGTTTATAATGTTCTGCATTTGTATATTGTCAGAGACCGCAAGTTGAGCATATCCTACAAGGGACAATCACAGCTGCCAAAAGAGCCTGAACTGCGAGAACTAAAGGTTTTTGTTGGTATGTTACGATTTTTCTTTTACTTGTCTCGCTTAGTTTTCTGAAACAGAATTTAGCACATGTGTATGTCAAATAGATGTATGTTAACCAGTTGTATTGAGCAGGTGTTATATATGTCATGTGGTGGGTTATTGATATAGAAAAAACTATATTCATGTATGTGTGTAATATTTGTTGTTTTGTTGTAATATTGCAGACAGGAAGTATGAAACTGTCATTTTACCAATTTATGGAGTTGCCACACCATTTCACATTTCAACAATCAAGGTATTATTTGATTGCTGGTACTGTAAAAACAAGGTGAGTAGGGACAGTGTGATGAATAGGTACTAAGGGTGGAGAAGTTTCTCACGTCACTGTTACTCAGTACACAGTTAGTCCATATTTACCATACCGTCCCTATTTACCCCATTTTACGGTACTTCAATATTTGAACATACCCCTGTTTTAAAGCATATTCACTGTCTTTGTCAGTACATAGTTTAAAACGATCTAGGACATTTTTCATTCCCTGCAGAATAATATAGTTCTTACTCTCCCTCTTCACTTGAATACTTGAGCACCCCAGAGGTCAAATATCTCTGACTGTGGAATTGTTTGTTACCTGTGCACAATGCACATGCTGTGAGCAGGTATTGTTTTTGGTGGCATCTGTCTGTCTGTCTGTCCACACAAAATCTCGAAAACTACTACATCAGAAATTGATGTACCTGGGTAGGAATATGCCCCATGGTGAACACTAGAAGTGGTTGGGAGTTGGTGACATTTGACCTTTGACCCCGAGAGCTATTTTCGTATTTTTATATTTACCATATATATCTCATCCATTATTAGCAGTTTTGAATGCCGTAACCTAGCAATTTCATTTTCGGTGTGAAGGTACATTTTCAGAATATCTAGGTCACCCTCAAGTTTCACGGTCATGGGGTTAATGTCAAAGTTACGACAGCAAAAAAGCGGCCGTGCGCAGGTATGTGCTTCCCCCGGACACAGTTTAATTTAAATTTGGAAAGAGATTCTACTCGTGACTCCCAGGTGTGTGTACTTAGAACATAAGTCAGTCAGTAGAGGGCGACTACACGTACCTACGGCTCAACTTCTTTCATCCGGGATCGACTCTTGCACGCAATGAGGGTGCGGCGTTTCCCAATACAGATGCTGTGTTTGTCAAAGAGATGTATGTATGTTAACCATTTTTATTACCCGTCATCTTTTCATGTTTCAGTTTGTAGTAGTTCCATGCTGTGTATCGTAAGAGAGTAAGAATATGTAAGGTTTTATGTCTTATTCAATGCACAGCAGGCCATTTCGGCACCATCTTTGGAGGTAGTCAGTTGTACTGGTATTAACAACTCACAACACAGTCAGCACACACACTGGTCAGAAAAGTGAAGCAGGAACAAAAGCAAAGGTACAAACATGTGTCAAGAAACAGATCGGGCTTATTTTACAGCTCCAGGAGTCCGCGTGGGAGGCTGTTGTGTACTGACATGTATATAATGTTGCTGTGCGGTGAAGTGCTAAGACTGATGCGGTGATTGTGATGCAGAACTTTCCGCAGTTCTAACTCTAAAGAACCAGGTGAGATCTCGGCACCGTCATCCAACCTCAACACAGCATTCCGTATCATCAAGGAGGTTCAGAAGAAATTCAAGACACGAGAAGCTGAGGAACGAGAGAAAGAGGTTTGTGTCTGATTGTGATGTTGACGGTTTTCATCCATATGTTAGGTGTGTTATCTACTTATGTCACTGCATCTTGTAGGAAGCAACGTACACATTGCTTCAGTGTCATTGTATTGTCATTGTTCTGTTTAGTTTTATTTTCTGACTGTGGTGATTACATCCTTGAAGATTCCCAGTCGCAAAGCTGCTTCATGTAGGGGATATAAATAGTGCCTTAAGCTCTTCCCATGCAATAAATTAGCACATTTTAGCTTGCAGTAATGTCTTTCATGTTATCAGATGGAAGTTGTGCAAAGATACTGTCAAAAGGTATAAAATTACAGCCAAAAACAAATCACTTTATAAGATTTGGGATTTGCCTTCAGCTTCTGAGAACGAGTGTGTTTTTGTTGTTACCAGGGTTATCAACGTGGGACTAGGGCTGTTATTTTGCACAAATGTGTTTACAGTTGTTTGAGATGTTTGAAGTAACAGTACACATGTGGTGAATATATTAAATGCTATTTAAGGGGGTGTGCAATGTATCATTTCGACCTCCCCTTCTTTAGATTTTGGATGATCCTTTTTCATGTGCTGTATTTGTAGGGGGTTATGAAACAAGATTCACTAATTGTTAGTCAGAACCGCGGCAACCCCAAGTTAAAAGATCTCTATATCCGACCAAACATCGTCTCAAAGCGGATTTCTGGGTCACTTGAAGCACACACTAACGGTGAGTTGATGCCATCATTGCATATTGTGTGTTTTGTTTGCTTGCTTCTGCCCAGCAGTCATTTTGTACTCATGATGTTGGCTGTCGTAGTGTTGCCACCTCTCATATAACACTTCTAGTACCAGTAACGTGTGTTATTTCATGATGATGATGATGACGGTGATGATGTTGGCCATTAAGTGTGGATGCTGTTGCTGGTTTCAGGTTTTCGTTTCACATCAGTTCGTGGTGACAAAGTCGATATTCTGTACAACAACATAAAGCATGCGTTCTTTCAGCCGTGTGATGGAGAAATGATCATTCTTCTACATTTTCATCTCAAGGTTAGACATTTGTTGACTTTACTGCCTCTGATTAGACGGACTATATGGAATACAGTTGTCTTTTCAGTGCTAAATTTGAGCCTTATAATTGTGTAAGAATTTGCCAGTTGAACAGAAGTTGTCTTGAGTTTAATGTCATAATGCACATGTGTGTGTGTTGTGTGGTACTGTCACTTTCTTACTGATGATGGTCTGGAGTAAAAGAGGGAACATTAACACAGCTGCTCTAGTTACTATAGCACAGTGCAATACTCTTGTTGCACGATGTTCTAGGCAGCTTATAGGTCCAGCAGATTGGGT
>Ga0126335_1003001_pt1 | contig 10334 bp, 10 predicted proteins | sample OlaspJWI45metaG_FD_108409 | JGI IMG/M metagenome (GOLD analysis project Ga0126335, IMG submission 108409) | Marine gutless worms symbiont microbial communities from Oahu, Hawaii - Olavius sp. 1 OAHU.JWI-45 metaG | ecosystem: Host-associated > Annelida > Digestive system > Unclassified | place... | reverse complement strand
TATATATATAGGCGCATAATGGGCTTCAACCGTATAGCGGTACTGTTATACATTGTGCTTGAACAGCAGTCTATTCAAAGATCTACGACGTACTGAAACAGACCGTAATATAGGCCTACTGGTGTTTTACTGGAGCAAATACAGTCACGAACAGTAGAGAAGTTTTGGAAGTAAAAACTGCATGTACCTTGGTACACGTTGTTCGCTGTTTGTGCTGGTGGTGCAGCTACTGGTGGTGGTGGTGACGATGGCGTATCCATTTTGAACTTTTTATATTTGGTGCCGCGAACGTCATGAATGACACTGGCATCTGACAACGTCTGTACATGAACGTTTCCACAAATATTATAATGAGTACCGTTAATTAGTGCGCATTGTAATATCCACTCTCTCTCTCTTTCAAAATTTATACTCTCGCTTTAAGTCAAGCACATTTCAAATATTTCGGGCGTGTAAAGGCTTATGTGTTTTGTTGCATTTTCCTCGGGCATGTTTCTGCCAAAAACAGCAAAATTGGACGTCTAACAAAAACGCTAAAACATTTTAAAACAAACAACAAAAAACATCGAATTCATAATGTGTCCCGTGCCTCTCTAGTGCAGTAACGCCTTGTTTGACCACATCTGTCGACTTCCGCCTGAATGCTTGCTCACCACAACGCCGTGTCTTCGCTTCTGGTGGCGTATTTCCTGCGCCGGATGGAGGCGCCCACCTGGCCGTCCACGTCGAACATACGTACGATACGCTCGTTGCTCCAAAGTAAAGCTAGAGGGTAATGGTGAACTCCTATCGTGAAGCCTATAGGCCTAAGCCTATATGAGTTGAAGAACAAGAGCTAATGTCTGCCGATCAGTCTGCACGTTAAGTCAGTACCGTACTGCTGAACGTTTATCCCTGTTAGTGTTAGCAGCTTATCTCAAGTTATCTGCTATAAAGCTGGGTCGATATGTCGAAATATCACCGATATATCGCCAATGTCGATATTGTCGGTAGCCTATCGTATCGATATCGGCGTTTTAGATATCGGTTTTTTATATATCGATATCGTATCGGTGACAGCTAAAATATCGTTAATTTGCAATTTTCTTGTATTTTCCAGACACTGATTGAATTTGAATTTGGACACTGAATTCATCGTCTACATCTGGTTGAATTGATATCACGACTCCATCTTCATATATATCATCGTCGGGGAATGATATAGGAGTCAATCTGTGGACGTTCACCGTGTCTACGATATAATTCGTGTACCAAGAGAGTTCAATCGACTGAGAAGCAAGTTTGACTACTACTACCATCTACACCAGGCCTAATAGACTATTGTATTGTGTTAGTAGGTTGCCAGAAATTGTATCGTTGTATTCTACTATTATTTGTTGTCTGACTTGTTTAAAGTTAACAACGAAAGGTGTAATTTTCTAGAATCTATGGTGTTTGTTTCTGCTATATATCGGAATCGCCAACGTAAAAACTCCACCTACAACATTCAAAATACATCCATATCGTTTGATAGTCTCAGCGATAGATAGATAAATCTATCATATAGCAAGCGGCTTTGCAGCTGCAGTACGCTTGCTGCTTGATTAATTTATGATTTCACGATATTTATATGTTATCCACTGACGTAACTTTTCACACATTTGATCATCCGCCTCTACGAATTTTTATGCCTTTTAAGCCCATTTTGTTAGTGCAAATTTTTCATGGCGAGTTATCTTGATTTATTATTTACGCTAGCTTGTATAGGCAGTAAATGTTTAGGCTTAATGGCACTCAATTAATTTTGACAATCTTCTGCTTAAATTTCAGGTTATTCGTCACCGGGCTTAGGAACTCCGGATTTCTGTCAAATGCGGGTGTAGTTTATCTGTTAATGTTCTTTCCAATTCGTTGCATCAAACGTTCTGCATTAAACAATTTTAAACTTGTTGCTGTTACTTTTTAGGCCGCTGCGGCCAACGATCCTGTAGCGTAGTGTGTCCGTCTGTCTGTCTGTCACGCATCTGCGCTGTGCAAAACGGCTAAACGGATCGAGGTCCTGTTCGGGTGGAAAATCTTGGGGACGCAATTGTATTAGATGGGGTTCCGAGTCCAGATCCTCCTAAGGCGATGGGGAAAGGGGAATTTCGCCCATTGTAAAGTATAGGAAATTGTAAACTCATTCGTAAGATGGCGCCACTGGCACGTGTTGTATCACTGCTCTCATTCGACGCGGCTTGCGCCAAATTACTTTGGGCTCTTGTTAATTTTTTTATTCATTTGTTCCGACTGGTGCATTTGTTGTGAATAGGCTAAACTTTCACTATACCAGTGTGTTAATTAGAAAGCACTTTTTACTCAACAGCATGCTACAGGAAAGAAGAAGACCGAGGTGGTTGATCCGAGTCAGATGCCGTAGCCATATTATTTTATGACAATAAACGAAATTAAGTTGCCCAATAGTGAGTGACATTATAAGAACAACTTGGACTGAAGTGTCTCATAGTAACATCGAGTTATTTATAAATTCATATAGGCCTACAAAACTGCAGATAAACGCCCGTTGCATATCACGTATTCATATTGAACAAAAACAATAAGACCATACAGAACTGGTAAACCCACTGAACTAGTCAAAAATGCAACTACACGAATATGATTGCTGTATCTGTAAGTAAATGTGAATGTCAGAGGCGGTTCGGTGACGTCACTCAATTCAATGGTTGTAGTCTTTGTATCTCTCGTTTTGTCTCTGTCTCTCTGCCTTTGTCTCTTGCATCACATATCATTATCATCCTAACACAAATACAGGATGCGTCGAAAAACGTACAATACTTCACGACGAAAACTGCAAATTCTGAATGTTCATTATAAAATTTTCTCTGCAGTTGCTAAATAGACTTGCTTGCATTAATTGCAGAAATTTAACATAAAATAAATTGCCATGTACATTATAAATATATAGTACAAAAAATCAAAACAAAATTTGATGTGTGTGTTTCAAAATAGTCACCAGCCAGTAATGTTGGGCATGCGGCTAAGAACGTACCTCGACGAAACCTGCATTTTTCGAAAAAATAACTGCATTACTACTATATTAGTCATATGTATGTTACACATTCTAAAACTTGACCTGTATTCTATGAGTACAGAAAGTTGCAACTCCAAACTTAAATGTGCATTTTTTGTTTTAACAAACAAAAATTTTTGTCGTCACTCATAGATGACCATTCGCGTAAAATGTTTTACCGAGTATCGAAAAAACTCAAGTTAATGTCGTGACATCAAAAGGTCAAAACTACGACCATCTTCACATCAAAATTACCGGAAAATTTAGACATGAGAGTTACTTAGGTCAGCGACATCATTTTACGTATTGACAAATGTTCAGATAGATTAGTGTCACCTTTTCACTTTGGAGATCACCATTTGTCAAAAATAATCTTTCCTATGCCCGATCACATCTCCCGCAATTTAACAGCAATGATACTTCATGAAGAAAAAAACAATTCCTCGATAAAAAGTTTTATTTTCCCAACTCATTGTCATTTTCCATCATTAGCTTTTGCACGAATTATTAGACCGAATATTACTGAATAATTCGTAACGACAAAATAGATTAACATCAGAGTATTCGTCGTTTCAGTAAATTTGTAAAGCATGTAAATGTATGCCATACATATTACTGGCTGGTTATTTGTTTCAAATCATATTTTTTATTCGATCCGCCGGCGTTGCATGAATTCACAATGCAGACAAATCTACTGAATATTTTTTCAACATAATATAATCTGCCACTTTTGGGAAACTGCAGTTTTCGTCGCGGTAGGTTTTTTGCCGCATCCTGTACGGAAGACGAGTTAAAGCTCATATATAGTAGGCCTAACTCTGTTTTTCCCTGCTACAAATTTCGACTAGAGTTTATTCTAGGCTTAGACTAAAAATGTACATTATTATTACTACTTACATGTCCAGAAGGGCTGTTGCGAGACGAAGCGCGAGTTGCTCTGTGCAGTTGCTCAAAAATGGCATCAGCTTCTTTTGTGTCGAACATAAAGACACCTGCGCCAGTCGTGCACTTTCTGTACGCACAAACACACGCGTGATGTACGCAACAGCTCAATAACAAGCTTGTAAAATTGTTGTAAAATTCTAAAGGTATGATTGAAAAGCTTAAGGAGATCAATCAATCAATCAATCAATTTTATTTGCTCAAAATGTTCAGAGATACACATATAAGGCTTTTCAATTGCGAGCAGGACAACAAGGCTGAGACCAGCACTAACAGCTGCCCAACTAATAAACTATACTAGATTTGGTGGAAATTTCTGACTCTAGCGGTAGAAGCATTTAAAATCGGTTAAGTTTTGACAAAGATAAAGACAATTACAAAGCGGGACTTTTTTGAGGCACAGTCTATACGTACTTGTATTTTTAATCTCATTTCTACCGATTTATCTAGCACAATTCCAGCTACCATCATTCCACTAACCTCCACCCCACACATTTTGTTGGCAGAAATTCTGGGTCCGGCCATAGACTCTTTAATATTTAGCACCAGTACATGCAGCCTACTAAACACAAAGTCCATGGTCCAGTCTTCGGGAAGCCTGCAGCCCGCGCATGAAAGGGACGATAACGCATCAAAGCGACAACCTGCCGGCCTCGAGTCTGAACATTCCGCGTTCGACGTTGTATCTTCTGATGGCCGAGAGAGGCCAGCTGAGTTGCACACGCCGGGGATCTTCGATGTCCAACAGTTGAACGCTGTCGGCGGTCACTTGTAACAGGCACTCGCCGCTCGACTTGAGATTTGCTGACTGCATCAGGTACACCTCGAACATTTCTGTTTGCACACGTCAGCAAAGATATAAGCTGTGCAAGTGTCTAACGTAGCCTAATACGAAAAGCTGACTTAGTTACCAGCTTAAGTTATAGTCTACATTATCATACGTAATCAAACTGCTAAGCACCAAGAAGCCAAACTGATCCGCAGAGTTAATTGAATTCCAGTCCTGCACTTTCCACCCATGCATTTTCGGTCCTGCAGATTCCAGTCCCAAATGTTCCAATCCTGCATTTTCGGTGGTACTGGTCCTGCTAATTCCACTCTTTGCCAGGTCCGGTCCCGCATTTTCAGCGCCGCCGACAGACAGGGAGAAAGACTATGACAGCCACAGTGAAAGCGAGCGATGTGTGTATCACATCGACTGCACGACGCTGCGACTGACGACGTGATGTGTTAGTCTGTCAATCTGCCTGTCACGCGGCTGCGCTGTACAAAAACGGACTGAACGGATCGACGTCCTGTTTGGCGTGGAGACTATTGGAGACTCAGTACACATTGTATTAGATGGGGTCCAGATCCCATTACTGTAAGAAGGTGGAGTGGGGGAGATTTTACCAATTATTGTAATTTAGTGGAACGTGCTCGCATTCGATACGGCTTTCGCCAAATTATGTTGAAATTAGAACTTGTTCTTGTTACTATTACTGCGATTGTTATTATTACTCGTAGTGCTGAAGTTGTTTACCTGTTCTACTAGTGATGCCATGTCCGGCGATTGTCTGCTCGATCGCTCTCAGCCAGCTGTCAGCTTCCGAATCTACGCACGAAAGAAAGCAACGTGACGATCGCTACCGGGTAAAAAGTGTACCGGTGCTTAGAACCGAGGCTTACTCTCCGCGAAAAGTACTATCTACAACTACAAAGCTAGGTCACAGGGGCGTAACCTAAGTCATGTGACCTGTCTTTAAATTTCGGGCTAACGATTATGGCGGTTATGTCCTAAAGAAAGTTTTACTGGCTGGCGACGTGTGTATGGTTTGGTGACGTGACAGCCGGTGCGCTACAAATGCTGAAGGTCATGAAGTCAAAGGTCAAGGTCATGACATAAAAACTTAATCCATCGCAAGTTAAGTAAGTAATATTATGGCGTATCAGTGAGTCACGCTTTACCGCGCATCATAGCGCATGAGCACGTGCCTAATGTTTATGATACCTTGTGAGCGACTTCAGGCAGTAAGTTGGTTTGGCCATATGCAGTCAAGGCAGTAGTTGTTGATGCCTGTTGATATGAATTCAGTCACTACGAACTATTGTCGTCAATTAGAGTGTCGTGTTGCTGCCGTGCTGGCGTACTGCGATTTAGGACGTCGTGTGTTTTGGGGCGCTCAGAGCCGGCGGCTATAAGTGGCAATATATCTTAATTGCCACATTTTCTAGTTTCAAAAACATGTACAGTTATTTGTATACGTCAGTAGGCAAATAAGCTAGATGTAATCTGCATAAAGTCGAGGGGAAAGTCCGCATAAAGTGTTTACTGTGCTGTGTTTGTGTTTTTACTCCGTGTAGGCCCATGCATTATAATCGTGTTATTATTTTGCTATTTGGTCTTCGGACACAATTAAGTTGTAATAAACTTGAGTTGAGATTTGATTCTATACTTACTAGAGTCAGCGGCGAACAGCAGAGTGCTTTGATCATCAAGTAAGATGTAGATGCCATGTTTGGAATTGACCATCGTTCTTTCGATGCGCAGGGCGCGACCCAGGTCATAGACTGCACAGTTTGACGAAGCCTGATGTTGCGCTGCTGATTCGTTCTCGTATTTCTCAAGACGAACTGAGCCTCCACTGCGAGCTGATGCACGGCGCAGTACTAACCACTTCTTATTCAATTTCTGGACGAAAAAAACATTTTCAACTTCTGATATTGGACTTTTAATTCGCGTTTTGAGAGTGCATCTATTGAATGAAATTTGCTCAATTGAGGCTGCGGCGCTTGGTAACTTTCTTTTTTAGACGTCGTGTATGGATTTTCTTACTTACTTACTTAATTACTTACTCATTTACTTATTTATTTACTTACGTGATAATATTCGCAGTCACGTCTGACTGATTCTGTGTCTGTCTATGTGTCTTGCTGGGGCTCAGATTTTTGAGACCTCTGACCCAGAATCTCCAATGTTGGTATGCAGGTACACTCATACAACCACGTTGAGTTCCAGTGTTAAGGTCATTCGGTCAAGGTACAGGTCACGTCATTAAAAACGCATTCAGTTGTCTGCTTTTGGTTGAACGGCGGTTTTTGAACAACGCTCATTTTTCTCGGTGAAATTCGAGAAAAACTGTTGGCACTGCAATTACAGTGCTACGTGACTGAGGCATCCAAATACAGCCATCACGTATTATCAAGCTTGAAGAGCCTGTATAGCTGAGTGCAGAACTCTGTAACAAAGTTTGAGATATGTAACAGATCAGTGCAAAGAGGATAAGATTAAAACAGCAAAATCTGGTTTGACAGCTCTTACACTGCCGCGAAAATACATCAGCTAATATCCATAGCAAAAATATGGTCACACAAATCAGCATTTCCAATTCCAGACAGTCCCACTGCATACAGGAATCCTGAAACAAAAATAATGTATAGTTGTTAGACATTTTACTGCTACTTACTCCGAGAGTTTTGCTTCTAACTTTGGCATAGCCTTCTTTGACGATGTCCGCCATCGTTCCAGAGTCAACTACAAAACACACTATTATATGTTTTATTGTCAAATGTAATAACGCTATATGAACAAACGAAGCTATAACGAGGCCGAATTAAGCGCTTAGTAATGAGTCACCTTGAACTGCTACGTCCAAGCTACTGAGAGGCGCACTAAGCCTGCTGCATTTACAATAGGCCCTTTACTGCGATCGTCTGCTGACGACACTACGCGTCTAAGCATGAGTCAGAAGGAGCGTCTGTGTGGCACGACGCGTATACAGCATGAACCGTGACTTCGTGACATTAAAGCGTAAATAGCGTTACGTTACGTTACGTCAGCTGACACAAGCACAGCACGACGCCCTTGTACGGGAGCCAGCAACGCAGAAACGTAGAGCTTTGCGTTTGCAAGGTGGTTTTACATCCTACTCGACACTTAAATATGTCACTTCAGAGCAGGGCAGGACTTCCTTTGTGGGAGGCGTGGGGCCCACTTTGCTTGTTGGTGTTGGCTCAAGGTGGGTCTGTTAACGAATTACTATCCGAAATGTCACTAATTCCAATTTCTATGCGAAAGTGATGTTAAGATGCGGGCAAAGAGGACCTGCGCCCATCAGAACACATTGGATTGGATTGGATTGGATAATATTCACTATAGCCCAGCATAGGCCTATACGTCCTTGTGTTAAAAGGCTTGGTGGGAGGGCCTGTATTGGTGGGAGGCCTGGCGCCCAGCCCCCTTGTGCCCAACCCTAAATCCGGCCCTGCTTCAGAGATGAGTCTTACCAGGCAATCGACTGTGCTGGAACCGTGAACCAAAAATAGCAACAACAGACGAATATGTGCACTTAAAACGCAGAAGACAAACAACACAAAAAGCTTGCTCAAGCTAAGACAAACATGCTTCATAACTACGAGATTCAGATTTATTCGCATTTTGCGACACCCGGAAACAGAAAAGGTCTAAGGCCTGCTCTTTCAGCTTATAATCTTGGACCGACGAGACGGTTAGTTCTAAAGTTTATTCTAACGAATAAGTGAGTGCAGCAGAAGATGCTAAGACGAGACAGGCGTGTTTAGGTTTTAACCTGATTAGGCTAGTGCAGTGAAGTATAGTTTTGTGACTGTAGGCCGAAAAGCCGGTGGCTGCTTGGGCTGGTAGTAGGCTACTTTTAACTGCATTCACTGAGTGGCATTGTGCTACAATGCTAATCTTTGTTTGGTGCACTGATACATCTTCATATAGGTTAAGGTCAAGTACCAAGGTCATATCAAGGTTATAAGGTCGAGATCCAGGTCACTGCAGCAAAAAAGCCAACAGCGTGTGTGGTTGTTACGTCCTTCGATTGAACGGCAATCTTGTCTCTTGTATAATTTTCGTCCAGAATGCACTGTGGTTTACTTCCTATTATACGTGGGTGACTCGGTGCTGTAGTGGTTAGCGCCGTGACTCGCGACCCAAGAGGTCGCGGGTTCGACATTCGGCCTTCCCACTCCGGGTGGCAGCTGTTGGCTAGCTGCTATGCCTACTACCTCAGTGAGGCGTGACGGATTAAACAGCTAACAACTGCTATATCCGTCACGTAGCTGTCCTGGGCAGACTGTTACTTGCCGTTGTGGCGCTTAGGCCAACTCAGCCTTCCATCCCTCCAAGATCGGTAAATAAGGACCAGCTTCGGCTGGGAAGGCAAAGGCAAGTATGGTTCACTTTATTCGCAGATGGATGGCAGGTAAAACTGTGTGATTCCTTGACAATGCGTGCCATACCTGAGAGCTTCTGCGATGGGGTTTTCTCATGAACAGGCGCTATATCAAGTGTCTCAAGTACCTCATTCTATCCGCGCATTAACATTTTCTTTTAAATGCCAGCATAATTATGTCCATGAGAATTCTTCGTCTTTGTCCACGTTTCATACGCTAACAACCATAAAAACTGTGAACTGATAAACTAACCACACTACTTCACCCAGTTAGCGTATGTCGGTGATTATGCGCCTGTACAAAATATCTACAGCCAACTGAGCCATGTTGTGCCTATCGAGTTCTGTGAGATTCTGTAGGCTAAATAGGCAACGGCTCTGTAATTCTGTGTCAGACACAGCAAACATACCTCAAGCGTTCGGCAATGCAGTCCTGCTGGAGGCGTTTTACCTAAAGTTTTCTGTTTCAGTTAACAGAATCTTACGTGTTCAATCACTTCCGGATCGCCAGCAGTTTGTCTTTTATTCGCGGCAACACGAGCGTGACGCTTTCCTTATCACGACGCGCGCCGAAGCAGTCACGTCGGCCTGTAAGCAACATACAGGCGTTTACTTTTCACTAGGGGCGCCCGGCGGAGTGTACGTACTAAGCACGCAATACTGTTTGTGTTGTGGCGATAGGCTCTGCGCCTTCCCTTGCTTACTGTACTATTTTTGTCGTAGTGTTCACTGACGTCGTTGATTTACATATTTGCATATGTATTCGTGCCAATCACTGTCTGTGCACACGTACGCATAGGCTGCGCGCCGCAGCTGCGTTGCCGTAGCCTGTCACACTGCCGCCGACCCGCCGACCCAGTTTCCTGCCGTGCTGACCTGTTTTCGCCTGTTTGCTACTGTATGACGAGAAGTCACATGACCGCCGCTGTGTTCAAACTGGTGACGCGATTTCTCGACACTTTTCAAGTCAGACGTTGCTCAATAAAGATTGACAGTGCTGTGAATCTTGGAAAGACGCCGAGTTAGGAGTTCGTGCAGTTTGTGCTGTGGGTGATACGACTGACGAAGACCGTTGAGTCGATCTGCTGTGCTGTTCGCCACACTGTGACACTGCCGAGAGCTGTCTGACGAACGATACGCTCACCACATTCAGTTCGAGTTCT
>Ga0126335_1003000_pt1 | contig 10334 bp, 12 predicted proteins | sample OlaspJWI45metaG_FD_108409 | JGI IMG/M metagenome (GOLD analysis project Ga0126335, IMG submission 108409) | Marine gutless worms symbiont microbial communities from Oahu, Hawaii - Olavius sp. 1 OAHU.JWI-45 metaG | ecosystem: Host-associated > Annelida > Digestive system > Unclassified | place... | reverse complement strand
ACAAAACTTATTCGTGGTTCGTAGTGTTGCTGAATTTGATTGGATTTTATATGTACAAGCTGCTGATGACCACGGAAGCTGGTTAGTAAATGTGACTATTGATGATATCATTACTGATTTTCCTTTAAATACACCTGGCTTAATCATGATTGTAACTAAAAATATTATTCACAAAGTACTAATAACACTACATAATCTTTGCTGTAGTTGTTTTTGTATCTAACCATTAGTACTGGTAGACCTACGATCTAAAGTGTATACCTTTAGTATTTGACCTATCGCTACTACATTTATAAGCTTAATCGCTGTTGCGGTAATTTTTCAGCATTTCGATATTGCGATCGTTTTCTTGGCGTTTATTTTTACGTGTTTAAACAGGAATATTTCCCGGACATTTTGCTATTCTGTCGCAATATACAATGGTGGATGTCGCAGTCAGGCTTGACTGTAAATTCTGCGAATATTGCGAGGTGAGACACTGTATATTTAGGTTATAGGCATTATACACTGTACCTACGAGTGACTGAAGGATACACGACTATTTCACTTTCAACAGATACCCTGTCTCAAACAACGTGCGCATGTCGCTTCTGTGCTTTCGGCTGAAAGCGTAGGCCTAATGTCGTATAATAAAGCTAAGGGCCGATTGCACCATCGCGGTTCAGTGTTGAACTTGATCAAGTAGGCTGCCGTGAACTGGTTTACGGCAATTTGCGCGAAGCACCATTTTATAATAAACTCGTTCGGCCTTAAACTCGTTCTAGCAGTTGAACGAGTTCTGTTGATTCCAAGTTTAAACTTTCATGGTGCAGTCGGCTCTACGAGGCATTTACCCTTCTCTTTTGTACTTTTATTTTTCACTTTTTTTTCTTTCACATTTCTCTCTTTTTGCTTTTTATCATTCTTCAGCAAGCATCTACCCTGTTGCTAGAATCTGGCGCCAAAATCGAATAAGCGAACTAGAACTTATATGGTAAGTTCAATTATATTGCTTGCTTGTTTTTTTGTCATTTTGTTTACTGCGGACGAATAGCTTTCCATCTCTACTATAGAATCTGGCATGGGTACGTTTCGTATCGTGGAATTCGCGTCCTCTTCTTTGGCCAATGAGGTTAATGCTCAGCGCAAAGTGACGTTTCGTTGATATAGTTACACGACAGAAATGTAATGTAGTAGTGGTTTTATAGTTGCCTAAACATCTATGGCTACTTCTACGACCAAGTTACAAACCAAGGAAAAACAGTTAATCAAGAATATATTGTTGCCTGCGGTGAACATCAGCTGCCCACGTGAATAGGTCTAATGGTCCCAAAACATATTTCCCTTGTTTGCCTTTGTTAAGTTTCGGTAGCCGCATATCTATAGAATCTTTTTCATCGATGTATATAATTTCTGTAGGCATTAGGTACAACTAACGCCTACGACAGGTAAAATGTAGGCCTATATGATGTTGGCAGGTGGTAACGACAGTTGATAGTGGCCACTGTCGACTATGCTGTCGCTGTGTCTACCGACGAGATCATCACTGTCTGTTTCTCAATCGCTGCGTCGCTGCCGACACACAACGTCTCTTCGTTGCGTTTCTCCTAGTCGCTCTCGCGTTCGTCGCGTCATTCGAGCACCTGTCTGTTGTCTACCTGAGACGTCGCCACGCCGGTCCGCTGCTCCAGTGGAGCGTACTGACCGAGGTGTTCGACGCGGACGTCGCTGTGTGGCCGATCTGCTTCCTCGACGCGCTGGCCGCATGTGTACTGACCATTGTCGTCGTCCATCAACTGGTCAGGATCTCCGGCGAGACGCTGGGTCGTCAGCAGTACGAGCTGACCGTGAAACAGAGACTTCGTAATCTCCTGGAGTTCGCCGCTGGACGAAGCATCCACGTTGATGACCAGTCACTTTTGCACTTTTTTGTTTAGGGCCCCAGTTCTTTATAGGCACGACGCAAAATTTCAAGTCTCTAGCTTTAGCCATTCCTGAGATATGCAGTGGGTGCCAGCCGCGTGACAGACAGACAGACAGACTGACGGACGGACGGACAGACTGACATACAGACACCGCGTACATCAGCAACAGTAGTCTGTATCTCATGCATTCGATGCAGCCTAATAAAAATTGTTACCAGCTTTGTGTTTGGTGTCTGATATACATAGTGCAGCCCTCGTATATCCACTAAAGGTCATTGGCTTAGATACATTCAGAGCGCTCGTCGATGTAAGAAGTTAGCCTAGATTACGCTTTTACACACAGTGCATAGGCCTACAAAATACGCATGCAGTGCACAAAAGATAGCCTAGACGACGTAGTGACATATAGTTTACATATACGTATAAAAATATTGATGATATGTGGTCTATAGGGAGGTTTTTAAGACTTTGTCGTGGTGCGTTTCTGCGGTTAATTTTCTGCCACAAAGTGTAAGCTGGATATTAATCAAATTTCGTTTTTAGAGTTGCAAGCGGCACTAACAGACAAACGCAACTTGATATTCATACGGCGGCCCAACAGTTAAACTTATACTGTTTAGTAGATTGAACGCATATACAGCTAAAGGTCGCATTACAGCTGAGAAAGTATAACTTATACACGTATAAGCATTGTAATCTGATGGAATACACAAACATTCTCAAACAACTTAATAATCGCTAGGTATGCAGCGCTTTGATATAAGCGTCATAGACACCGACGTCAGATTGCACAATAAGCTCGCTTCCAGAGCATTAATTAACTCTGCCTATTACGACCGTATACACCTGGCAACGTTCACGAGAGCACCTGGCTCTAGTGGGCAGTGCGGTTGCGGCCGCTGAATGGCTGTTCGCTGTTGCGTGACCGTATCGAACTGTTGCTGATTCTCTGCCAACTCTTGATCAAAGCAAACGGAAGGAGGGTAGTGTTGTTCTGTATACGTCCTTTGTACTTCAACAGCTATAGTTTTGTTACTTCGTCGATATAGTTTTTTTCGCTGATGGCTGTTAATTACAGTGAGTTTTTAATGTCGTTATTATGATAAATAAGTGATACAAAGAAATGTGCAACTGCTGCCGGATAGCGGGAGCATGCAGTGCAGACCTTTGAAACAACCTTCTGAACGGCTGTTTATCTTGAAATCTTGTAGAATTTCGTGGCTACAGAACGCCTCATCCTGTATATTTTTAATGCGTTTGCAATTCAGCAACGTTGCGTTATTTGTAAATTTGCGTTGATGCTCATCGTTTTTGTCTACTTCGTACATAGTTGATTGTGTGACAAACGATTGGATTGCAGCAATTGCCGTTTCTCATATCGTTGGACTGACGCTGATCGTCGTCAGTGACACTCCGTGGCCGCTAGCGTTTGCGGTATTGAACTTCACGGCAGCGATCCAGAACGGAACGGCAGAGCGATACGAGTGGACGTCGTCTGATGGCTGGACAGGCATGTCAGTCGAGCCGTATGCGAGTCATTGGTATGCTGAGCCGGGACGACATTCCATGACGGTCAACGCTAGCAACGTGCTGAGACACTGCACAACATCCGTCAACTTTACGGTGCACCGGCGGACCGAAGCACGCGTCACCTACTCTCAGGTGCCTCTAACTGCTGTTGCCGGTCAGATCTTCGTCTTGTCTGTGTCCATGGAGGCAAACACGTACTCAGTTCTTCACTGCTCGCTGTTCCTCGACGCCGCGTTAATCGGAAACGTTACAGACGCTGACGCCGTTATGCGCCGACGTGGCCGTTACGCTGTCACGATCACCGCCGAAGTCTCGGTCGACAGCGGGAAGCATCGCCTGAAGCTGTTGGCGGCAGACATTGCGCTGAACGAGACGCGGATGTTCTTCTGGTTTATCGACGCTTTTGACGCCATCACTGACGTCGTTATTGATCCAGCGTCATCAGCGATCACTACCGGGTCGACAACGTCGTTCATTGCGCGACATTCTGGCGACGGCGAAACAGTCACATACCTGTGGAACTTCGGAGACCAGTCGACGCCCGGCAACACCAGCGTCAGTCCATTATCGCCCGCACACGTGTACCCACAGCCGGGCACGTATACAGTCCGCGTGACTGCTACTAATAACGTCAGTCGCGCCACGGGCACAGCGACTGTCAACGTCGTAGATGCAATTTCTGGCGTAATGCTCGCATACGACGGCCCAACGACACTCGGCGACGATACATATATTAAGGTCGTGGCACGTAGCGGAACTCAGGTGACATACAGCTTTTTAACGCTCAACGCGACGACGCTGGCAATGAGAAACGACGACGTGTTGGTGAGATACTGGGTCGCTGGACGCTATGAGGTGACAGTACTGGCGCATAACGCTGTGAGTAACGGTTCAGCGTCTCTGTTTATCTACGTCGTTGACGTATTGACGCTGTTTATTGTCGATGTCGGTAATGCTACTTGCGGTCTGCCGCTGTACAATGTCGTCACGTTTCACGCCGACGTTGTGAGCGCCAGCGCATCTTATGTCATGTTTCACTGGTCGATTCCCATGGTACTAAACTCGAGCGGACGCGGCTTGAGTTCAGTGACAGCGAACTTCACAGTGGCGGGTGTATACGACTTGACCGTGATCGCGTGGAACGACGCTGTTGGCGTGAGGAGCAAGTTTAAGCGTCAGCTATGTGTCAACGAAAGTGTACCAAAAGAGTCGCCCAATTTGCGAGAGTTCAACATCGGTATTAGTTATATCGGAGCGCCGTTTATTCCAGCTAAACAGGACGTCGTTTTCTTTCCAATTATCTCTCGTTGTAAGTTTATTTGTAGCTTTCACTGGCATTTCTGGGACTCAATGCCACCTATTAAAAAGCACGGATTAAAAGTCAAGCACGCGTTCCAGAAGACGGGCTTGTTTAACATATCGCTTACAGTCACAAAATTGAATATACAGAAGACGACTTATGCAGCTGTAATAGTAAAGAGAAGAATAGAAAAAGCTTTTCTTAGTGCAGCTGTACAGGTGTCAAGCGTCGACGAAGCGATTGAATTCGTCGTCGTGGCAACGCCTGACAAAATAGAAGCCGAAAATCTGACTTATTACTGGTCGTTCTACGATGGTTTGAACGCTAGATATGTCGGAAACTCATCAGCGATTACGTACGCATTTAAAACTGAAGGAATTCATCACGTAATTGTGACAGTGCACAACAATGTCAGTTCAGCGACTGCTAATACGACGATCAATATCTGCGGCAAGATATCTGGGTTAACCTTCACTGGCTGCTGCGCTCGTGTTTTTAATACTACAGTACAGTTCGAACCTTTCGTTCAGACCGGACAGGTCAGCAACTATCAATGGACGCTATGGAATGAAGACAATGTTGTAGTTACCACGAGTGAAGAACTAGTGTTTGTGCACGAGTTTGCAAAAGCGGGTTACTACAAAATTCAACTATCGGCCGAAAATCCGCTCAGCAATCAAACAATTACAGATTATTTTACCGTTCAGGTGAGCTGCACTACTAACTTACGAAAGTTGTGACTATATCACAAATACATGCAAATAACTGAATAAATATAAAATGGATAAATGGTTGAATTTCGAATAATAAACGGTAAGTCATAGGTACGTCTGCTGAAGTTTGCAGTACGGAAGCCCGACTACTTAAGTTTTCTGAAAGTTAAAAAATCTTATACACATCATGGTTTTGTCCACACTTAGCTCATAATCTATACGCTAGTGACTTTACCTGTATTTTTCATGTTTCCATAGAGTATTTATTGTCAATTCTTTCAGTGGACGTCATGTAATTTATGGCTTACGAGCATGAAAAAATAAAGACACATTTAACGTTAACTACTTCGACAATATTTTGCAGCATACAACAAATCATTTCGACTACGCGCTTCATATTCCACTGCTAATCTATTGCGTTTTCTGTGTTATTATTTGTAGAAACCAGTAAGGCTTGGGACAAATCGACCGATCGTAACATGCTGCTACGGCGATGTCGGAAGTATTTACACGCGAGTACTTACAACCTTCGTTATTCCGGTGACTGGCGGTTCTAATCTCTCGTATGACTGGACAGTCGCTGGTCCGTCGTACACTCTGGTCGAGATGGCCGCCAATTCTATCGTGATTGTATTCAACAAGAACTCGTCGTACGTCGTCAGCGTGACAGTCTGGAACAACGTCAGCAGTGCTAAAGTTCACCTCGCACTGGTGTCTCGCGCGGTAAGATGCTTTCCTCCGAGCATCCAACTGATCGGCAGCGCACGCCGGTCTGAGCTCCGATCACGCAGTATTCGCATCGAAACTGTCGTCAGCACAGAATGCCTCGACTACGGCCTGGACCACATGTGGTCTGTCTGGTTTGGAAACTGTGTCGACGTCAAGAAGAACAGTTTTTTTAGTCTGCCTAAGCTGATCAGAATAGACACTCCGACTTTGTTCCTCCCAGCGCGGACTCTTCACTACGGTGTTTACTGTGTCGAATTCGAGTCGTGCTTTCACAAGGCTCCTGGTTGCAGCAACGCGTCGGTCGACTTGGAAATAAAAAAGTCGTCACTCAGGGCGCTCATCTCTGGCGGAGACGAACGGTCCGTAGTTGTGAGCGAAATGATCGTCTTCGATGGATCGCTTTCTTACGACCCAGACGTCGACAAAGATGCGTCGTCGTTCCTTACTTACAACTGGACGTGTCAGGTTTTCTGTTTAGCCGTACTTTGTGTTAATTTTATAGCTGTTAACAGTATATGCGCCTTGATATCATATCAACCAAGCCTACGAAATGTAGAAAATAATTTTTGTTTGTTAGTGTGTTGATATGCTTATTCTGCTGCCTAATGACATTTAGTAAATATGTTGTTTATTTTACTTGTTTCTGTAGAATTTGGCAAAAAATATCTGACAATATCTGGCAGCGAATACAGTGAATGTTTCATTCTCTATGTTTATTATTTTGTCTAATACATTTAGATTTGCTGTACTACACATTGCGTTGTGTGATGTTCACCAGGATCTGGTTGCATCAATCAGCTGTAAGGCGTGGAAAATGACAGTAAACAAAAGCTTGCTGGAAGTACCTGCCAACACGTTTAAACCCAATCAGACCTATATCATTACGCTCGTCATCAGCGCGCCAGGGCGCCGCCGCCGCCCAGCATTTGATACCCAAACTGTATGCCATAATGTTGTACTTGTTACACTGTTCCTTTTTTATTATGCCAATTATGTCGTTAGACGTCAACAGTCTGTCCGTGCTTGTAAGTCAACTAAGTAGGCTAAAAACTGTAAGTTTAATTCTGTTTTTCTGTCTTCAAGATGACAAGAATGCATACTCCTGAGGTAAATACAGCACAACTCCTGTTTTCTCGAGGCAGTAACGTAATCTAATAGCTCATAGTGCATTTAGTCGCCGAGAGAAGTAAAATCAGATTGCTAATTGTTTAGTCAATCAATCAATATATTGTAAAATGTAAACTCGTGTATTGTAATGTATTAAATTTACAACACTTAAGTTATACTTACTGGGTCTTGTACTGTCGTGAGTTTGTGGTCTTTACACACTGCGACTTCAAAGAAATGTGGGACATGTACTTGTGTGTACAGGTATACACGAAGGAAGCGAGCGTGCTGATAGCGAGTATCGTGTGCGTGTCGTGTCGAGACATCAATCAGTTTACAGTCACTAACTCACAGGTGATCAAGCTAGTCGGTGGCTGTGTTGATTGTCCGTGGCAAGACACTGTCTACCGTTGGTCTATCACTCGCAAGGACGGCGTGCCGCTGCCTATTAGCTTGGCCACAACGACGACAGGCGGCGACCGTCGCAACCTTGTCGTCCGCAGCAGTGTCATCGAACCTGGATACGCGTACAGGTCTGACCGTCGCCGGTTTACATTTTAGAGTCGATATTGTCACAGCTGCCGGTTCTGTCTGTCTACCTCGGTGATCCACGCCTAGACGATTCGATATACGACTATGGTTTACATCACAGAATAGAGTGATGTCTTAGTTTCTTAAAGCCAAATTTCGCAGATGTGAGTTTAGTGGTTTACCGTGAACGAGTGCGTTGAAGAGAGGCACCACTGTCCATCACAACTCGTAATCGGCGCGAGATAAGATCTACGTTAGTCGTATTTACTGACAGGAATTTGCATTCTGGCTTTCGATTAATTAGTGACCTTGAATGACATTGAACGGCGTTATCGCCATTGTTATGTAACACTTAACAAATCAACTAAAGATGAAAATTTCGGAAAAGTTAGATCGCAACTATTTGCGGCAAAATGTAGCGTAAAGACTAGTTTTTGTTTTGTTTGGCCATGTGACTAGCTGTAGTATATACTGTTAAATAGTCACACTAAAGCTGCGTGGTATATTTTATACGCAATTCAGAAGTGACATCTTTTAAATGTGACCAGATTCCAGCTCAACGTGTCGTCAAAGACTCGTCAGGCAAGCGGATTCGCCCTGCTGGAACTGGAGCCAGCACCTCCACAACCGAGCAACGGTAGCTGCAGGGCAGTTGTCGAGGGCAACGCCTCACCGGCCGTGGCACTTGTCGACCGCATCATGGTGTCATGCTCCGACTGGAGGGACCACAGTGACAGTGCGTCGCTGCTCGAATATGACATCTTTGTCAACGACAGCACTGGTGACGATAACAGACGTTATAGCTGGTACCCCGTGTATCGCGGCTCACGAAGGAACGTCACATTCTATTTGTCACAACTGCACGGACACACTGGCATAGTTAACCTCTATGTCGACGTCATCGATCCGCTGGGCTCTGTCAGGCGCGCCCTTCACGCGTCAGTTTATCATTATCATTATTATTAAACCACCTAAATCAAATAAATGTTACTGAAAAGTTTATACTTCTCATTAGTTAGATTGTGTGTGCCACATAAAATAGGCAGTTTCCAGCCTGCGGTTAAATTAACAGAATGTTCATATGAAACAGAACGTAATGAGCTCAACGCAGTTACAAACGTAAACTCGCTTCTTGTGTGTATATTTTGCAGACGAGTCAGCTTGGTGTCGCCGCCCGCTCCTCGACTAGCGTTTCTAACGAATGTCATCGACAAGCACCTGCCGCAAGTACTTCTGACGTCAGATCCGCATTTCGTGCTGCAGTACGTCATCAGTCTGCTGCTGCAGCTGAACATCGAGTTATCCGATGACGATGTTAACACCGGCGAGCATCATCTCAATCGGACACTGTTGCGTGAAAACCTGCTATACGTACTCAACAATTCTGTCCATCTGACCAGCCTGAAGTTGGTCCAGCAGATTTCGTACGCGCTGCATCTAGTTACAGTGAGTATTAACAAATTAATCAGTGAGTGGTATGGAACAGAAGAAACCTGCGTGTGCCGCAGCTGCTAGCGCAATAACTGAAAATACTGGAAAAGTAACAAATAGTTTTCAAGGTCAAACGTCAAGGTGACAATCATAATCTAACCACTTTTGGAGCTTATTTAGACGTATTTATTTCAAGTTACGTCAATTTTTGATCATTAGTTTTTGAGATTTTATGCGGACAGACAAGCTGGCAGATTGACAGACGACGATGAAAACAATACTTGCTTCGTCAGCATGACAGGGAATAAAAAGCCTTCGGATGTTTTTTTAAAAACCCTCGAACAACAGACTGTCGTGTTAATTGACAGCCAGTGATATGGTTTATGTCGCTTTTGCTTATGACATCATGTACATTTTCTTCGGTCATACTTCTTATTGGTTTTAATAAAGGCGTAGCATTTACATTACGGCGTGAAGCAAAATTATTACTTGAACATTTTATAGAATCTGCAAATAGCGAATGACTACGAAGTACGAATCGTACGGATACAGAAATGATCTCCATATCTTACAATTTTAACGCGATATTTCGGCCGTGTTGGTTAAGGAACATGGCGACGCATTTCCACGCAAGCAGTCTTGTTACGACGTGGTGGTGAACCTGTTGGACAAACTGCTACGACTAATTCAGCCGTACATCACGCAGGGTCTGGAAGGCGAAGAGTTGGCGCCTGAGTACTTGCTTGACGCCGCTGGGAACGTCGTCGACATAATCGTCAGTGACTTGGGCAATACTTCGTCGACGTCAGCTGCAGAAGCCTTCAACGTGATGCAGATAACTAAGCGCCAGATGACTATTGAAAGAGCAGTTCAGATGATTGACCGCACTATGATTATCATCTTTCAGGTTAGCAAGGCCGTCATTTTGGCTGCTGTAGAAACAATTGAGGTGTTTAATTGCACAGCTGGCTTGCGACCGTAAACTCATTGCTTTGTGAAATAGTCGCGTAAACATATAATATATGTAGTGATGCTCAGTTCAATAATACGTTTTCAGACAATGGGAGAATCAATATCATTGAAAATGTT